>Ga0214472_10000364_pt1 | contig 56988 bp, 44 predicted proteins | sample RVTome_6_FD_207662 | JGI IMG/M metagenome (GOLD analysis project Ga0214472, IMG submission 207662) | Soil microbial communities from uranium-contaminated site in the Upper Colorado River Basin, Wyoming, United States - RVT140D175 | ecosystem: Environmental > Terrestrial > Soil > Contaminated >...
CAGGACCTCGCCGCTCTTGGAGAAGGCGACGACGGACGGCGTGGTGCGATGCCCCTCGGCATTGGGGATGACGGCGGGCTCGCCGCCCTCGTACACGGCAACCACGCTGTTGGTGGTGCCGAGATCGATTCCGACTGCTCTCGACATGATGCTCCTCGTTGTGTTTGCGGCGTTGCGGGTTCTTTAGTGTACCCGAGTGGTAGAACCTGAGTCGACTACTATCAATTCCAGGGCGAGTGATTGCCCCCCTCCGGCCTCGCTGTGCTCGGCCACCGACCGTCGGCCGAAGGCCGACAGAGCCACCGCCGCTTCGCGGACGAGGACGTCGTGGTTGTGGGCCCTACCCGGATCGCGGGGATGCGAATCTGGAACCGAGTGGCCGTCTCGCTGCGTCTCAGTCGCATCAGGAGGTCCCCAACCGTGCGTCGTGCACTCATCGCAATAGTCGCCCTCACTCTCGTCACCGCTGCATGCGGCGACGACGATCCCAGCGCCTCGGGCGTGCAGCTGATCGCCAGCGATCGCGAACGGAACCAGTCGGCGGCGTCGGCCGACGACATCGCCGCGGTGGCCCGTGCCCAGCAGGAGTTCGCCGCAGCGCTCTACGCGATCCTCGCCGACGAGCCTGGCGACCTGGTGTTCTCGCCGGCGAGCATCCACATCGCCATGGCCATGGCGCTCGCCGGAGCCGAGGGGGACACCGAGGCTCAGATCGCCGCCGCACTCGGTGTCGACGGCATCGACCCGGCGCGTCTCCATGACGCGCTGAACGCCCTCGACGCACTTCTCGAGGCGCGCAACCGCGTCGAACCACCCCAGGACGGTGAGGACCGCAAGGTGGAGCTGTCCATCGTCAATTCCCTGTGGGGTCAGTCGGGCTTCGCCTTCGAGCAAGCCTTTCTCGATCTGCTCGCCGCCAACTACGGCGCCGGGCTGCGCGTGGTCGACTTCAAGACGGCGGCAGAGGAAGCTCGGGGGGCGATCAACGACTGGGTGGCAGAACAGACCAACGACCGCATCACCGAACTGCTCCCGGAGGGCGCCGTCGACGAGCTCACCCGTCTAGTCCTCACCAACGCCGTCTACCTCGACGCCACCTGGGGAACGCCCTTCGACCCTGAGGCGACTTCCGACGAGGCCTTCGTGCTGCTCGACGGGTTCGAGGTCGCCGCGCCGACCATGCATGGCAAGGTGGCGGCGCGCTACGCAAGGGGAGACGGCTGGCAGGCCGTCGACCTCCCGTACACGGGTAATGAGCTGTCGATGCTCGTGGTCGTGCCTGACGTCGGCCGGTTCGAGGAGATCGAGGATCGTCTCGCCTCCGGGCTGATCGACGAGGTCAGGGCGGCGCTCGCCGAGACAGAGGTCCAGCTGTCTCTGCCCAAGTTCGAGATCCGCACCCAGGCCGATCTGAACGCCGCCCTCGGAGCGCTCGGAATCAGTGACGCATTCGACCCGGGACGCGCCGACTTCACCGGGATCAGCACCGAGGAGCGGCTCTACATCAGCGGCGTGCTCCACGAGGCCTTCATCGCAGTGGACGAGGCCGGCACCGAGGCGGCGGCGGCGACTGCGGTGATCATCGGGACGACCTCGGCCCCGATCGAGGTCGTCGAGTTGGATGTGAACCGGCCGTTCCTGTTCGCGCTCCAGGACCGCGAGAGTGGGGCGGTGCTGTTCCTCGGCCGGGTCCTAGATCCGAGGTAGGTGCCCTGCGCCGCCGCAGTCGGTAGGTTGCGGCCGATGGAGCCCTCAGGTTCGTCACCCGTGCCCCTCGACCCGTTGGCCGCCAGAAAGGCGCGGTTCATGGGTCTTGACGACCAGGAGATCGCCGCCTCGTTCGCGGTGATCGAGTCGTCCTTCGAGCGAGGAAGGGCGATGCGGGGGATGGTCGATCACGTGCCGTCGGAGGGTATCGACCCTCCTCAGCTTTCGTACGCCATCGCCATGACATTTCGCACGGGTTCGACCCTGTTGAAGGACTGGCTGGCGTCGACGGGAGTACTTGGCCGCCCCGATGAACATCTCAATCGCTTCTTCCTCGACCACTGGTCGGCCGCCCTACGGGCCGACCGGCTCGTCCCCTACCTTCAGGCGACGGCCAGGGTGCATCAGACCCCCAACCGGGTGTTCGGGACCAAGGTCGAGTTCCGCCAGTTCCTCCCCGCCATCCTCGAGGACGGCCTCGAACGAGCGGGGATCGACCCCCGATGGGTCTACGTGGAGCGGCACGATCTGCTGGGGCAGGCCATCTCTCTCGCCAAGGCGCACGTGACGCAGTCGTGGAACTCCACCGAGCCGCCGCAGTCGGAGCCGCGGTTCGACGAGGAGGCTGTGGTGGGAGCCCTGAAGTCGATCACCCGGCAGCGGCAACTCTGGGAGCGGTACTTTGCCCTGATCGGGGTGAATCCGCTCCGCCTCACGTATGAGGACATGATCGAGGATCCGACCGCAACGGTCCGGGCTGTGGCTGCTCACGTGGGCGTCGAGGTGGAACTGCTCACCGAGGCGCCGACTTCCCCCATGGAGATCCAGAGGGATGCCGTGAACGACGAGTGGGCGCAAAGTGTCCGGGCACGGTTCTCGGCCGTCGATCTGTGACCCGCCGATCCGATCCTGCGCGAGGCTGCTTCAACGAGGCGGTCACCCCGATCGACGCTCGGCGACGACCACCGTCTCGTTGTGTGTGAAGAACCGGCCAATCCGACGCGGAAACGGAAACGAGTAGGCGCGGAGAACCTCGAGGCCGTTTGCGTCGAGGACGGACGTCACCTCGGGAACGTCGAGAAACTCGACATGAGTCGGGTCCGACCGGAACCCCGCTTCCTGCGGGACGATGATCACGACCCTCCCCCCAGCCCGGAGATGAGGGAGATGGGCACCGACGAGGGCGATGGCCTCGTGACGGGGCATGTGCTCCAGGACGTGTGCGAACAGGAGTGAGTCGAAGGCGCTTTCGCGGGCCTCCGGGGCGCCGGCGAACTCCTCAGGGGTGTAGGCGACGAACCCGCGACTCCGGGCGGCCGCGACCGAGTGGGGATTGGTGTCGATGCCGACGGCCCGCCCATTGAGATTGGCGAGGTTGCGCCCGATTCCGCAGCCGATGTCCAGGACATGCCCCAGGTCGAGGCGTCGCAGGTTCCGGCGATACGGCGCTTGTGTGTCGAGCAACCGCTTCCACCAGGCACCGGACCGCCTGGCCAGCCGCGCCGTGTACTCCGTGCCGTCTGTGCGCATCATCGGAGCGTATCGTCGGCTCGCCAAGCACGGAGATCGCTTCCTGCCGTCTGTCGGCTCCAGGGCAGCCTCCACCGACACCTCCCAGCCACGCCGCCCTAGCCTGTCGTCATGCCGTCCTGGCCGTTCGAACCACCGCTCACTCCGATGGAGGCCAAGGTCCGCGAGGCCCTCCCTGAAGGGGATTGGGCCTACGAACCGAAATGGGACGGGTTCCGCGCGCTGGCGTGGAGCGCGCCGATCCGGCTCGACAGCCGGAATCACAAGCCCCTGCTGCGGTACTTCCCGGAGCTGGCGCCTTCGCTCGAGGCTCTCCCCGCGGGGACCGTGGTCGATGGCGAGGTGGTGGTGGTGACGGGTGACCGGCTGGACTTCGACGCTCTCCAGAACCGGCTCCATCCGGCCGAGTCGAGGGTCGCCATGCTCGCCGAGGAGACGCCCGCCGACCTGGTCGCCTTCGATCTGGCTGCGCTCGAAGGCGAGGATCTCCGACAACAGCCGTTCTCCAGTCGTCGAGCCGCCCTCGAGTCCCTCGTTCCCGGGCTGGGATTGCGGTGGCATCTCACCCCGTCGACCACCGATCACACCCAGGCAGCGCGGTGGTTCGACGAGTTCGAGGCGGCCGGATGTGACGGGATCGTCGCCAAGCGTCGCGATGGGCCCTATGTCGAGGCCAAGCGGGAGATGGTCAAGGTCAAGCATCGACGCACGGTCGACTGTGTCGTCGGCGGGTACCGGGTGCACAAGGACGGCATGGGCATCGGTTCGATCCTGCTCGGCCTCTACGACGGGCCGGAGCTCCACTTCATCGGTCACTGCTCCGGCTTTCCTGATCACGATCGCAAGGAGTTGCTCGCCCGGTTCGAGGAGATCCGGGCCGACGACTCCTTCGGCGCCGAAGGAGAGGTGCGGCGACCGGGCGGCGAGAGCCGCTGGTCGGCGGGTAAAGACCTCTCGTGGTTCCCCGTCGAACCCGGCGTCGTCGTAGAGGTGTCCTACGACCAGCTGACCGGGGATCGGTTCCGCCACGCCACCCGCTTCGAGCGATGGCGGCCGGACAAGGACGCAGCACAGTGCACGATCGACCAACTCGAGCGCCCGTCAGGCCCCGGGTTCGGTGCGGTGGTGGGCTCGTAGGCCGGTCGGCGCGTAGGCGTCCTGAGGATGTAGATGGAAGCCCGACAACTATCGTCGGCTCGTGCCCACCGGTCCCGCCTTCTTCTCGCCCTGGTGCACGCCGACGAGCGCGACGGCTCGGATGCGGCTGCGGGAGCCCAGTCGGTGATGGGCCTGCTGCGCCGGACGCTCCATCGTCTGCCGCGGCCGGTGCGGAGGCTGCTGGCATGGATCCCTGGGGCGAGCCGCGTAGCGCGATCCACAACGGGGCGCCCGGGAGGTCCTGCGCCCGGGTCCGGCACTCTCAGGCCCGTGGTGTACCTGCCCACCTGGGTTCAGTGGTCGTCCATGAAGCAGCGTCCCCAGTACCTGCTCGCCGCCTTCGCCCGGGCGGGACATCCCGTTTTCTTCGTCGACACGAGGGCGACGTCACCGTACGACGTCGACGGTGTGCGAGTGGTGCCCTCGCTGTCCCACGTCCCGGCGGCGAACGTCATCCTTTATGTCCATTTCGCTCCGATTCGCGAGCTGTTCGAGCGCTTCGACGACACCGTTGTGGTCTATGACCTCCTCGACGACCTCTCCATCTACGAAGCCGACGAGCAGGGCATGCCCGAGCACCGGCGGGTCAGGGCCCATCACCCGGCCCTGGTGCGATCGGCGGCGGCCGTGATCGCCTCCTCGGAGGTCCTCGCCGAGGGACACCGTCATGAGCGGCCCGACATCCTCCTCGTGGAGAACGGAGTGGAGATCGACAGGTTCGGGCGTCCTCAGGGCCGTCCGCCGGAAGTACCCGCGGGCACGCCGGTGGTCGGCTACCACGGGGCGATCGCTCGCTGGTTCGATGTCGAGCTGTTCACGCGCGTCGCCACAGCCAATCCCCAGTGGCGATTCGTCCTTGTCGGCCCGGTCGCCCCGGAGATGCGCGAGGCCATCGACCGTCTCGGCGCCGCTGAGAACGTGCTCGTCGTCGGCGAGCAGTCGAGCGATCGCATCCCGGGGTATGTCCAGGCCTTCGACGTCGGGGCGATCTGGTTTCGAGTCGACGACCTCACGAAGGCGGTGAGCCCGCTCAAGATGTACGAGTATCTCGCCGCCGGGGTGCCGGTCGTGGCAACTCCGCTGCCGGCCTGCGTCGCCACGCCCGGCGTCCGGGTGGCAGCGACACCCGAGGACATGAGCCGAGCCATCGCCGAGGCGCTCGAAGAGCCCGCAGAGCTGGAGCAAGACCGCCTGGCCACGGCACGAGCCGCCTCGTGGGACCGGAGACTGCGCCCGTTGCTCGACCGCCTCGACGATCTCCAGCTGAGAGTGGTGCCGTGACGAGCCGGTTCGTCTTCGTGACGCAGGAACTCGACCCGTTGGTGCCCGGTGGCGCCGGCGCCGTGATCTCCGGGATCGCCTCTCGACTCGCCGAGGGCCACGAAGTGATCGTCGTCCTCGGCACTGACGCCCCTCCCACGGAGCACGACCTCCCGTTCCGGGTGGTTCGTGTGCTCCTCGATCCCCCCGACGGCTCGGTGGCCTGGTTCGAGGAGCGGTCGCGGCGCCTCGCCATCACCCTGGCGGAGATGGTCGCCGAGGGAGTGCCGATCCGCCTCGTCGAGTTCCCCGACTTCGAGGCGCCGGGATGGTGGGCGCTGACCCACCGCCACGAGCTCGGCCTGACCGCGACCCCAATCGGTATCAGGCTCCATGGTCCAGGTGAGGCCATCACCGAGGCGGTCGGTGGTTCGCCGTCTCCGACGCTGGAGCGGCTCGGCGAGATGGAGCGGCTTGCCTTCACGATGGCCGACGCGATCCTGGCCCCGTCGGGGCCCATGGCGCGATGGGCGATGCGACGGTACGGCCTCGACCCGGATAGGTCGATCGTGGCTCCACCGTCGGTGCCCGACGTCGAGGCACGCAACTGGGCGCCGGCCGGGGCGCCCCTGTTCGCCGGGTTCGGGAGGCTCCGGGAGCACAAGGGATGGCAGGATCTCATCGCAGCCGCAGTGCCTCTCCTCGATCAGTATCCCGAGGCACGCATCCGTCTCATCGGGTCCGATGGCTGGTCGGCCCGCCGCGGACGTCCGATGTCGGAGGTGCTTCGAGAGGCGATCCCGCCGCGCCATCGGCCGCGTGTCGAGTTTCTGGGTGGGTTGCCCCGCGACGAGGCACTCGACCGGCTGGCACCGGCGTGGGCGGTCGTTCTGCCCAGCCGATTCGAGACCTTCTGTCTGGCGGCTCACGAGGCGCGCCGCGCCGGTTTTCCCGTCATCGCGCCGGATCTGCCCGCGTTCGCAGAGCATCGAATGGGCTTCGGCCTCCGTATCTACGACGGGTCCGTCGGCGCGCTCTCCTCCACCCTCATGGAGATCGCCGCCGATCCTTTGATCGTGGAACGGCTCGCCGCCGAGCCGGCACCGGAGGTCGCCGATCCCGTGACGGCGTACCTCGGCCCGCTTCCGGCGCCTCGCCATCCCAACAGCCAGGCGGGCCTGGCGACGCAGGCAGTGCAGGGGTACGAACCGGCATCGGCTCCCGGGTCCGGGAGATCACGGCTTGGCCGTCTCATGGCGGTTCTGCCCGACCCGCTGGTGAGCGTCGTCTCTCGTCTCCTCCCCGCCAGGTTGAAGCAGCGGCTCAGGGTCAGGGAGTCGTGGTGGGCGGAGCAGGCGCGGCGAGGCGCCGCCGAGCGGCGACATCGGATCGAGCAGGCGATCAAGTCCGGCTCCTTCCCCGACGTCGAACGGCCCCGGGTGTCCGTGGTCATCCCCTGCTACGACCAGGGTGAGTGGGTCTCCGGTGCCGTGCTCAGTGTGTTCGAGCAGACCCATGCCTCGTGGGAAGTGGTGCTCGTCGACGACGGCTCCACCGATCGAGAGACGATCGACGAGCTCGATCGACTGGCGGGGTACCCGCGGGTGCGGCTGGTCCGGCAGGAGAACCGGGGCCTGGCGGCCGCCCGCAACGCCGGCATCTCGGCTGGTCGCGGTGAGCTGCTGGTTCCGCTCGATGCCGACGATGAGCTGTGCCCGTCCTTTCTCGACGAGATGGTGGCCGCGCTCGATGCCGACGGCTCGGCGGCGTTCGCCCACTGCTGGGCCGAGCTGTTTGGCGATGTCGAAGCGATATGGGTGACGCGGCCGTTCAATCCGTACTGGCAGTTGCTGTCCAATGGGGTCGCCGGGTGCGTGCTGCTGAGACGCAATGCGTGGGAGGCCGTCGGCGGCTACGACGAGTCGATGCGGTCCGGTCACGAGGACTGGGAATTGTGGAATCGGCTGGCCGACTCGGGGTGGGGACAGGTTCGGGTCGGTCGTCCTTTGTTCCGGTACCGGCAGCGGGCGGCATCGATGTCGGTGGGCAGCGAGGCGGCATTCGAGGCGGGCCTCGCCGCGTTGAGGGAACGCCATCGCCACCGATACACCCTGTCAAACGTTCGCTCCCTGAAGGAACGCTGGTATCCGTTCGTCTCCCTCCTCGCAGTCCCGGGCGGCTCGGCAGGTGCCCACGATGACACCGAGACGATCGAGGTCGATGACCTCGGCGAGGCGATCGCCCTGGCCAGAGGAAAGTTCGTGGCCGATCTCAGGCAGGGCGGAGACGCCGCGGTGGCGCTCGACCTGGCGCGCCGCCTGGAGGCGACCCCGTTGGCCGCGGGTGCGTCCGAAGCGGGGGTGTCGGTGTGGCGCCGGTGGGCGCTCGTCGATCCGGGAGCCGAGGTGTCGGGCGTCCTCGGCGGCCCGCTGTCCGACTCGGACCTCGCCCCGGGTGCCTTCCCTGACCCCGGGTGGATGGTCGATCCGGCGGTGGTCCCCGGCGGGCTCCGCGTGATGCGGCAGCGGCCCGAGGAAGAGGGTCGTCTTCCGGGTTGGGTGGAGCCGTGAACGCCATGTGGCTCAAGAGATTGCTGCGGCCGCTGATCCCGGACCGCATCATGGCCCGCTATCGACTCCACCAGCACTCGCGGCAGGTGCGGGTGAATGTGGATGTCTTCGTGGACTCCGAAAGGGAGCGCCGACGGTGGCTGTCGGCGACGCCCGACACCTACCGGGTCGGCCTCATCGGAGACATCGGCACTGAGCCCCTCGATGACGTCGCCCTGTTCGGAACGCGGCCCGAGGGAGAGCTCGCCGCCAGGGCCGCCCGCGCCACCGGAGCGGCGGCAGGGGTGGTTGGGGTCACCACGCCCCCCCAGCTCCTCGGGCGCAGGCGGGCCGAGCCGGCGGTGGCACCGATCGCATTGGCGGTCCGGCGATCTGCTCTCGCCGAGGTCGGGGGCGAGCCGTCGGATCTCGTTGGCCTGCATCGCCGGCTGCGTGATGCCGGGCATCGGATCGCCGTGGTGCCCGCCGTCGAGGGTGATGTCGACGCCGCCCGCCACGACGCCATAGACCAGCCCGTGGTCGAGGTTCTCGCTGCGGTGCCCATGCACGACGTCGGTGGGGGATCCCGGGCGGCGAGGATCACCGTGGAGCTGCTCAGGAGGGGATTCCGGGTCTTCTACGTTGCGGTGTTCGGAACGGACGAGTCGGTGGACCTCGGTCTGCGCTTCGTGCATCCGCAACTCGAGCAGTACCGCCTCGACGAGATGGATGTGGCCAACATCGCGGCGAGGGTGGCCGTAACCGGGCTCGTGCTCGTCGAGGTCCCACACCCAGCGTTGCTCGACACCGTGCAGCGGCGGCGCGAGTCCGGCTGGAGGGTGGTCTACGACGTCATCGATCGATGGGATGACCCCGCCCTCGGAGGGGACTGGTACCGCCCTTCGATCGAGTCGCGATTCGTCTCCGCTGCCGATGTCGTGTCGGCGTCGTCGTCCGATCTGGCCTCGCGGGTCGCCGACGGCGGGAGAGAGGCGGTGCTGATCGCCAACGCCGTCGACGCCGGGGTGTTCGCCCGCCCTGACTCCGCAGTACCCGACGACTTCCCGGACGGCGACGGTCCGGTGCTCGGCTACCACGGATCGCTGTACGGCGACTGGATCGACTGGGCGGCGATCGAGGAGGTGGCGACGGCTCGTCGTGACGCCCGGATCATCCTCATCGGGGATGCATCGCGTGCCCCGTCCGGGCTCCCCGACAACGTCCATCTCCTCGGACTCAAGCCGCAGCAACGGCTGCCCGACTACATCGCCCGGTTCGACGTTGGCCTCATCCCCTTCACGGTCTCGGAGACCACCCACGCCGTAAGTCCCCTCAAGGTCTACGAGTACCTGGCGTGCGGGGTGCCGGTGGCGAGCCCGCCGCTTCGCGCCCTCAGGGGCCTCGATGGGGTGTTCACTGCGGAGCGGCTAATCGACGCCGTGGCGACGGCCATCAGCGCAGAGCCCCCCGATCGGGTCGCGACTCTGCGTGACCACTCGTGGACGGCGAGGATGGGGGCCCTGCTCGCCGCGGCGGGTGTTCCCGAACCGGCGGCGCAGGGGTCGCGCCCCGCGGTCGTCGAGCGTGCGGCGGTGCATTACGGGCGCCGCGAGCGCGCCATCTGATCACCTAACGGATCTTGCACCTCACGCCCCGATGCCGAGCCAGCGAAGACCAATCATCCGCATGGTCATCGCCCCGTACGCAGGCAGGAGCGAGAGGTACCGCATCTTCGACTCGCCGGCGGCCCGGGGCCGCAGGGCGAACGGTACCTCGACGATGCGTGCCTTGTTGTGCACGAGCCGGACTGTTATCTCGAGCTGGGTCTCGAACCTGGTGCCGCGGAGCGACAGCCCTTCGACCGATGCCCTGCGGTAGGCACGGAACCCGGTTGTCATGTCGTGCACCGGGACCCTGAGCAGGACCCGCAGCAGCGCGTTCCCGGTTCGGGAAATCCACGCTCGCAGCCTCGGGACGTCGTCCATCGCGCCTCCCCGCACGAACCGGCTGGCGAAGGCGGCATCGGCCGTCTCACACGACATGACGAGGACCGGGATCAGTTCCTTGGGGTGGCTGAGGTCGGCATCCATGGTCACCACCACATCCAACGAAGCGGCTGCGAAGCCCGTTGCCAGGGCAGCCCCCAGCCCGCGGTTGACCGGGTGGGTGATCACGCGAAGCCGCTCGTATGTCGCAGCGAGGTCAGCGAGGAGCCCGGGTGTCTGGTCGGTCGAGCCGTCGTCGACCACGAGCAGCTCGTCGGTGTCACCGAGCACCGGGCAGACGTCTTCTACGAATCGTGCGATCACCGCCTGCTCGTTGTACGCCGGGGCGACGACGGTGAAGGTCATGGTCGACCTTGCTCCGCTGTTCGGGCTGCCTGGCTCACCTCGGGCCGGCCGTGCTCCCAGAGGTCGACGAGGGTCAGTGCCACCAGGATCGTGAGGAGGACGTCCAGGGAGTAGCGGAATCGGGGATGACCGAACTGGAGCACCGCGTGACCGACCCAGGTGGCGAGCAGAAGGCCTCCGAAGAGGACGCGAAGCCTGCGCCGCCACGCCGGCCATGTGAGGAAGGCGGCTGCGGCGAGGCTCAGAGACAAGACCGAGGATCCGAGCAGGATCCGGGAGATCGTGTTCTCGAAGGGCACGTACCGGGAGTTCCACTCGAGCGGTCGGCCCGGCAGTGCCTCCTGAGTCGACGCGATGAGCGCATACTCGGGCCAGGAGAGCATGCGGAAGGTGCCATCGCGGGTCGACTCGAGGAGGGAGATCGGCTCTTTGCGGATATGCGACAGTCCGACCTCCCAACCGACCCGGTTGGCGGTGATGTCGTCGCCGCGGGGCCAGGGCACGTCCTCGGTGTATCCGTAGCCGTCGGGCCGGTGCCCGAACCAGAAGTTCATCCCCGAGGCGGTCGACAGCCCCACCCCGGGATCGATGACCTCGGCGTTTCTGATCAGCCATGGGGCGGTGACGAGGGCAGTCGCCCCGACGAAGAGCGCGACCGGCCTCACCCGCGAGATCGGGTCGAGTCCGCGGAGCCCGAGCCACATCAGCGCGATCAGGACGGGGAGGTAGAAGACCATCTCGCCGCGCGTGAGCACGGCCAGGCCGGCGACCGCACCGGCGCCGACGGCACGGGCGGGGGAGCCGGTGCCGACGGACAGGGTCAACAGGATGGCGACCAGCAGCAGTACGACGAACAGGTGCTCGGTCGCCAGCACCGGGGCGTAGAGCACCATCGCGGGGCTGAAGGCACAGACGGTGGCAGCGACGAGGGCGACCGGCTCCTTCCCCGTGAGCCGCAGGGCGACCTTGTGAACCAGCAGAGCCGCCGCGGTGGAAAGGGTCACCATGGCGATCCCGAGCCATAACGCCGAGCGGGATACCGTCATGAGCGCGGCGAGGAGGACGGGATGGCCGGGGAGAATGAGGGCACTGGGTCCATCGACGCCGATGAACCCTTGGTCGAGGATGTTCTCGCCCATCCGCCGATAGGCCCAGTAGTCCGACACCGGATCGGGATGGGCGACGAGGAGCCAGAGGACGCGGACCACAAGGCCACCGGCGAGCACGCCGACGAGGATGCGATGCCGGCCGATGAGAGCCCTGAGTCTGGTCACGCTGCTCGTGCCCGGACTCTAGGTGAGGGGGGCCGCGGCGTCCGCTGGGGAGACGCGGCTCACTGTCGGGCCACTGTTAGTGTCTCCGGCGGCGCCACCAGGACGCCTCGTCCCGACAGGGAGTCATTCGTGACGGCCTCCACGTTTGTCTACGACTCCGATCAGGCACGCACCCCGCTGGTTACCGAGGTTCGCAACCTGTGGGCTTTCCGCGGCCTGCTCAAGCTCCTCGTGGTTCGCGATCTGACCGTGCGATATAAGCGGTCGGCTCTCGGGGTGTGGTGGACGCTGCTCAACCCGCTGCTGACGATGGCGGTCCTCTGGGTCGTGTTCAGCCAACTCTTTCGGTTCGAGACTCCCGGCGTGCCCTTCACGGTGTACCTGCTCTCGGGGATGCTCATCGTCACGTTCTTCGGGCAGGGGGTGGCGGCCACCGGCGCGGCGATGGTCAACAACGCCAACGTCCTCTCCAAGGTCTACGTACCCGCCGAGGTGTTCGCCGTGTCCTCGGGAGTCGCAGCCGCGGTCAACTTCGTGATCAGCCTGATCCCCCTCTTCGCGATTCAGCTGATCACCGGGACCGGGGTCCCCTGGAGCGCGCTCCTGATACCCATCCCGCTGGTAGCCCTCACCGCGTTCACCCTCGGTGTGGGGCTGATCATCGCCGCCGCCGCCATCTACTTCTACGACGTGCTCGACCTCACCAACGTGTTCATCCAGTTGGTTTCGTACCTGGTCCCCACGTTCTATCCGCTCAGCATCGTCCCCGAGCGCTTTGTGCCGCTCATCAAGATCAATCCCCTCTACTCGTTCCTCCAGGTGTTCCGGGGATTCGCCTACGAGGGCGGCTTCGCTCCGGGATGGAACTTTGCCTACATGGCGGTGAGCGCCGTCGTCATGCTCGCCCTGGGCCTCTGGGTGTTCTCCCGGAGCTGGAAGAACCTCGTGGTCCTGCTGTGACGCCGGTCATCGAGGCGATGGATCTGGGGATCGCCTACAGGCTGGCGAGGAATCGGGCAGGCACTCTCAAGGAGTTCGCCATCCAGGCGGTGCGTCGCCAGGTGTCGCACGAGAAGCTGTGGGCGGTGCGCGGCGTCTCGTTCGAGGTGGCCGAGGGCGAGGTGTTCGCCGTCATCGGGCCGAACGGCGCGGGGAAGAGCTCACTGATGAAGGCGGTGGCGCGGGTACTGCCTCCTTCCGAGGGCCGGGTGATCGTCCGCGGGGCGGTGGCGCCGATGATCGAACTGGGCGCCGGGTTCAACCCCGAACTCACCGCCCACGAGAACATCGTGCTCTACGGCACGCTGCTGGGCCGGAAACCCGAGTTCATGCGTGAGCGGGTGGCGGCGATCCTTGAGTGGGCCGACCTCACCGAGTTCATCGACGTGCCGGTCAGGAGTTTCTCCACGGGCATGCTCGCCCGGCTCGGCTTTGCGGTCGCCACCGATGTCCAGCCCCAGGTACTCGTGGTCGACGAGGTGCTCTCGGTCGGTGACGAAACGTTTCAGACGAGGTCGCGCGAGCGGATCGAGGAACTGATGGCGGGCGGCGCCTCGATCCTGTTGGTCTCTCACGCACTGTCGCTGGTCGAAGAGACCGCGAGCCGGGTCATGTGGATGGATCATGGGCGCCCCGAGATGCTGGGCGACCCCGAGGAGGTTGTGGCTGCCTACCGGGAGTGGAGCGGTTGACTCTGTCCGACCCTCTTGCGCGTCAGCGAATGCGTCGTCGACGCGGTTCTGATGCTGGCAGCGACGGCGCTGTGTTTCTGCCGACCCTCGACTGTCGGTCCTCGAAGCGTCTCTTGGAGTGGAGCGCATGAGAGCCGACGATCGGTGCAAGCGCTCGGTGTCGTGGAGATTGCTGGCTGCGCTCCTCGCTTACGTGGCATTGGGAGCGTGCGCCGGCGAGACGACCGAACCACCGGGCACCGGCCTGGAGACCGTCCCCACCACCACCACGACCGACAGCGTGGCGGGTTCGGCTCCGACGATGAGCACGCATGTGGATACGCCTCCTGTCCCGAGCGTCCGCGTGGAACTCGACATGGTGGTCGAAGGTTTGGAGGAGCCAGTGGCCGCGGTGTTTCAGCCCGGCGTCGATCGGATGTTCGTGCTGGAGCGTGTTGGGCGAGTCAGGGTCGTCGATGAGTGGCAGCTGCGGGATGAACCGGCGGTCGACCTGACGGACCGCGTTGTGTCGACCGAGAGTTGGGAGCAGGGGCTTCTCGGTATCGCTCTCCACCCGAACTACGCCGACAACGGCCGGGTCTTCCTCTCGTTCACCGAAGTGGGTAGCAGGGAACTGGTCCTGGCCGAGTTCCGAGCCGATGTGGCCACCGGGCAGGTTGATCCGGCGTCGATTCAAGAGGTGCTTCGGGTGCCACAGCGCGGTGTGACTCACCAGGGAGGAGCCATTCGCTTTGGGCCCGATGGCTTCCTGTGGGGGGGCCTCGGGGATGGCGGTTCGGGACTGACTCTCGCCACCAGCGGACCCCAGGACCCGGACGGGAACGGGCAGAACCCCTTCAGGCTCCAGGGAAGCATTATCCGCATCGATGTGGATCAAGGCTCTTCCCACGCGATCCCGCCCGACAACCCGTTCGCCGACGGAATCGACGGTGCGCCTGAGGTGTGGGCCTTCGGTGTCCGCAATCCGTGGGGCCTCTCGTTCGACGGTGGGCGGCTGTTCATCGCGGATGTCGGTCACGAGACCTGGGAAGAGATCACTGTCCTCTCCCTGGAGAGCGATGCGGGGTCCAATCTCGGGTGGGCGGTGATGGAGGGCCCGGAGTGTTTCGGCGGGTCTGAATGCGATTCGGTTGGCTTCGTAGAGCCCTTCCTCGCGATACCGCGGAGCGAGGGGTGTGCGGTCGTCGGGGGTGGTGTATACCGGGGATCTGCGTTTCCCGACCTGGTCGGTAACTTCATATTTGCGGACTTCTGTGGCAGGTCCATACGCAGTGCGACCGAAGGAGGGGTGAGATCGCTGTTGTGGCGGTACGACCCCGCTCTCCACGGCGAAGTCCCGCGTTTCCCCGCGTTCGCAGTCGACGGGCGAGGCGAAATGTATCTACTGACCCTGGGGGGAGCGATCCACCGTATCGTCGCATCGACGCACGCCGAACCAGGGAGCGACTCGGACTCCTAGCACGGACCCGCCCGCATCGATCGACGGGACCCCGGCCACGTGCGGCGGTACCCTTGCACCGCCCATGTCAACCTTCCACGACTCGCATGCGGTCGTGACGCTCTCGGTCCACGTGTCGGACGCCTTGCGACCGACCCTCACCGTGGTGTGCCGGCCGACAATGACGAGGCCACCCCGGTGACGCACCCCGAGTGCCTACCGGCGACCCTCGACGCTATGGAGATAGACCGGGAGCTCTTCTGGGTGGTTGCGGCGAGCACTGATAGAGGCATGGGTCTCCTTTGGCAGTCGTCCTCACGCCTACGCGCGCAGGTCATCGGCCGCGCCAGCAATCCCCTCTTTGGCGGAGCGTTCTGCCTCCTCGCAGAGGACGCTTCACGCTCGTGACCACAAGGGGCACACAGCCACGCAGGAGCCTCCTCCGCCTTCGGCTCTGGTGGCGGGAGTTCATGCGATCCCCGCGCAACAGGGCGCTGGTGCTGCTGTTGCTCGAGGCGGTGGTGCTCTTCTACATCCTTCGACCAATGCTGTGGAGCTCCTACAGCGGGGACGACACCTGGCTCAGCCAGGGCCCGATGAAGCGGGCACTGACCGGCGACAGCGTGTGGGACAGCATCGGCGACTGGATCCGGAATTGGGCAAACTGGCACGGGCGATTCTTCCCGATGGCCTTTGCACAAGCCGAGCTGTTGTTCGAACTCGTCCAGACCCGCGCCGCATACAAGGTCGTCCAGGTTGTGGGGGCGATGGTGGCGTGGGGTTCGGTGTTGTTCTTCGTTCGAGCGCTCACCAGATCGTGGGACTACACGGTGATCACCGGTGCCGCCCTCTTGTTCTTCTTCCAGTTCCGCTTCTTCCACGACCCGATTCTCCAGTTCTTCCTGCATCAACCGGTCCTCGTCATCCTCACGTTCCTGTCGCTCGGGCTGGTTGTGCTGGCGATGAGAGCGACCTCGACCAGGGCGCATCGGTGGCTCTTGGTGGCGGCGAGCCTTCTCTGGATCTGGGCAATGCTCACGTACGAGACCACTTATGTGCTCGTCGTGGTGCCGCTGGGGTTCATCGCCTGGTTGGGAACCGCGGGGCGGCGCTGGCTGGGGATAGCCGCCTTCATCCTGCCCGTCATCGTGCTCAGTGTTGTCGTCGTGGTGCTCCGCTCGAGGATCCAGACCTCTGGGCCTTCCTACACGATGAACCTCGACCCTGCCGAGGTGGCCCCGACCTTCGTCTACCAACTCACGGGGATCGTCCCCTTCGCCTATCACGTGCTCTCCCGCCAGCAAGGCTTGCCGGGTCTGTTCTCGGGTTGGTCCATCGCCGGGGAATGGGACCTGCTGGCGTTGGCCTGCTCGGCTGGGATCGCATACCTCCTGCTGCGTTGGGTGCGCCCTCCCATCCTCGAGCGGAGGATCTCCTGGTTGCTCCTCTGGGTGGGCGCCTGGTTCGTGCTAATCCCAACGGCGACCATCGCCGTGACACGCAGGTGGCAGATGGGAGAGGTCGCGTGGGGTCTGCCCTACGTCTCGGTGTTCTTCTCCGGCATCGGGCTTGCACTGGTGCTGCTCTTCGGATTCGATCGATTACGGGCGGCCCGTGCACGCGCATCCATATCGGGGCGTGCCCGACGCACTCGGAAGGCCCTGGTGCCCGCCATTGCCGGCGTGTTCGGGCTGTTGCTGGTCCTGGGGCCACAGCTGATCCAGGACACCAACCGGTGGGTCGTCGACATGTACTCGCCCAGGAGGGTGGAGCGGGAGGCGTTCGTCGGACAGGTCCGCCAGGGTGTGTTCGACACGGTTCCTCCCGGGTCCGTTGTGATTGCCGACAGGGCGGGCGAGAGGCGCGTCTTCAATGGGGCCTTCGTTGCGTGGTATGGGGGGCCTGAACATCTCCGTTTCGTCACCCCGACGGATCCCGTGGCGAGCCTGTGTGGCGAGGAGGAGACATGCTTCCGCTACGCGCCGGACGGAATGGGCGGCGGCGAGGTCCGGCCATACCCGGGGTCCTGACGAGCCGATCGGCCTCGACGTGGTTGTTGTCTTGTGGTCTCACAAGCGGTGGTCTAGTCGCCGTGTCACCTGGCCACGAAGTCACTCCATCGCTCGGCGGCCCGGGTATCGGCGGTGCGCATCCACGCCTGCGCCCGCTCCACCGCTTCGGGCCGGTGGTCGAGCAGCCGCCGGGCCACCCGGGCGATCGAAGCCGGGTTGTCGGCCTCGGCGACGGTGGTGAGCTCCCACAACTCCTTGTCGTCGGCGAACACCTCTGAGGTGCGCGACATCAGACAGGGGACCCCCGCCAGGTAGCTCTCCATCGGGCTCATGGGATGGCACTCGGACAGGGTGACGTAGAGGTTGAGGTCGACGCTTCCCTGCAAGGCGACGAACTGGGGCCACGGCAGCTCTCCGTGCTCGACGATCCGCATGGGAGTGAGATAGCCCACCGGCGGCCTCGCCAGGACATGAGCCGTTCCCCCGAGGATGGCGGCTGCTCCCAGCTGGGTCACGACGTTCTTCCGCCAGAAGGGCTCCGAGAAGACGCCGATATGGGATCCCTCGCCGAGGTCGCGGGGTTCGAACCCGGGCAGCCGCGGCGATCGATTCGGGGTGTGGACCGCGGGTGCGTCGAGCGCCCGGAACGCCTCGGCGAGCCCGGCCTTCACGAAGCCGATCCGGTCGACGACACCTGCCCCGGCCATCCCGATGAGACGGGTCACTACCTCTGCCTCCCACGCCTCGGCTCCGTGCTGTGCCATCGACGAGTGCATCACCGCCCGGGTGCTCAATCCGGCATCGTGGGCGGCCTGGAGCAAGACGTCCGTCCCGGGCGGGTATCCGTGGACCACGAGCACCTCCACCCCGGAGGCGGTGGCGCCGGTGACGATCTCGGTGCCGAAGCGGCCCAGGTCGTCGCACGCGACGAGCGGGTCGCCGAAGGCGCGGGCGGCGGCCCTCACCCCGCGCCAGTGGGGATGGCACACGGCGAGCACCGGGGAGTCGAGGCGGTCCCATGACCCGAAGCCGAGATCCAGCATCGGGTCGGGGGCCCGGCGTCGGAGCAAGCGCGCGGCCAGGGAGCGGAGTCGGTCACCCATCGAGCAGTTCCCCGATCGCCGCCACCGAGCGCTCCGACGCGGTGCCGTCGCCGTAAGGGCTGGGGATGCCCGCGAGCCGCTGGTGCAGGGCGTCGATCTCGGCGAGCCAGCGCGTCGCCTGCTCACCGATCCCGGGGCCCGGCTCGATGCGCACGGCGAAGGTGCCGAGGACCTCTGGCCTCTCGGTGGAGCGGCGCACCACGATCACCGGCCGCCCGAGCACCGACGCCTCCTCCTGGATCCCCCCCGAATCGGAGATGAGCATGGCGGCCTCGGCGGCGAGCCCCAGGAAGTCCTGGTAGCCGATCGGCTCGATGATGTGGATGTCGGCGGCGACTCGTCTCAGGTCGCCATCGAGTCGCCTGGCCGTGCGCGGATGCACGGGGAGGATCACCGTTGCATCGATCGCGGCGAGTTGCTCCAGGATGGCCCGCAGCACCTTGGAGTCGTCGACGTTCTCGGGTCGGTGGAACGTGCTGAGGACGAAACCGCCGGACGAGACGCCGTACCGGGCCAGCAGCTCCTGCCGGACCGGTTCCGGGGGGAGCAGCAACTGGACGGCCTCGACGATGGTGTTGCCGGTCACGACGATGCGCTCCTCGGGGATGCCCTCGGCGAGCAGGTTCGACCGGTTCAACTCCGTCGGCGCCAGGCAGAGGTCGGCCAGATGGTCGGTGAGTACCCGGTTGTGCTCCTCGGGCATGCGTCGGTCGAAGGAGCGGAGCCCGGCCTCGACATGCACTATCGGTATCTCGCAGGCGTTGGCGGCGAGGGCGGCGCCAAGCGTGGAGTTGGTGTCGCCCTGAACCACCACCGCCCGGGGAGGGGTTGCCCGCAGCCATCGGTCGAGCTCTGTCACGACCCGCCCGATCTGTGCGCCCCGAGTGGACCCTCCGACTTCGAGGAGCACGGCGGGCTCGGGGAGTGCGAAGGCGGCGAAGAACGATGCCGAGAGGCCGGAGTCGTAATGCTGCCCGGTGTGGACGATAGTGGCGGCATCGCCAAGCAGCCGTATCAGGTGGCCCAACTTGATGATCTCGGGGCGAGTGCCCACCACAACGGCGATCGATCGGGCCTGCAGGGGTGACGGTGACGGTTCCATTGGCCCATCCTCGAGCGGAGCGGGCGCCATGTTACGGCGGAACCGGGGCCGGGCGGCTGTGCTTTGATGGTGTCCCACTCGACCGCGGAGGGCGCGTGCGTCTCGTCGCAATCAGCAACGTCAAGAATGAGATCGACATCGTCGAGGCCTTCGTGCGCCACACCGCCGCGTTCGCAGACCACTTGCTGGTGCTCGACAACGGCAGCAGCGACGGGACGCGAGACGTGCTGGCCGCCCTGGTCGGAGAGGGTCTGGCGTTGACCGTGGTCGACGATCCCTCCCCCGGGGCCTGGCAGAGGGAGCGGATGACCCGGCTTATGCGCAGCGCCGCCACTGAGATGGGGGCCGACTGGGTGGTCCCTCTCGATGCCGACGAGTTCCTCGTCGCTAAGCACTGGCCATCGCTGCGCCGCCAGCTCCGCGGGCACCGCGACCCGGTGCTGGTTCCCTGGCGAACCTACGTGCCCGCGCCATCGGACGATCCCGGCGAGATCAACCCTGTGCTTCGGATTCAGCACCGTCTGCGCCTCGAGGGGCTCGAGTCGTCGAAGGTGATGGTCCCCGGCCACATCGCCGCGGTGGCGTCGCTCGATCAGGGGAGCCACGACCTCACCGATGCGGAGCCGGCGACGCGCACCGTCCTGAACAGGGTCATGCTCGCCCATTTCCCGGTTCGCAGCGTCGCCCAGCTCGCCAGGAAGGTGGCGGTGGGGAAGATTCAGTACCTGGCAAGGGGGTATCAGTACGACTGGGGCTTCCACTACGACGAGTCGTTCGCGATGCTCGTCCGTGACTGGGACGAGTTCGCCGCATCCTTCTTCGACCTGGCGGGGCGCTTTGGGCTTCGGCTCGGTAGCGAATTCGAGCCCGACCTGATCGAGGATCCGCTGGAGTACGCCGGAGGCCCGCTCCGTCACACCCCGTCGCAACGTGTATCCGAGCCGCTGCGCACGATCCTCGAGTACACGATGCAGCTCGCTGAGCACATCGGCCGGTCGGTGAGGAAGGAAGGGGGGGTGAGCGGGGTCGTCGAGGCGGTTGGCGGTGCCGCCGACGCCGCCCGATAGTGCATTACGGTATCAGACGGCGGCGACGGTTCCGTCCAGGAATTCAACGAGGGCGGCCGAGGCGCGTTCCGCGAACAGTGCGGCGAGATCGGTTTCGGGCGGGTTGAGTTCATCCCGAAGAGCGTCGAGCTCCGGCTGGCTGGTGACGAATCCGACGCCGGGATCGTCGGCGAACCAGGTCTCGTAGACCGAGGCGTTCTTGTGGTAGGCGACCGGCAACAGCGCGGTCGGCTTGCGCATCATGATCGCGATGAGCCCCCCGTGGAGGCGGTCGCTGACGACGGTTCCCCATGGCCCGAGCCGTGTCTCGATCTCGCCGAGGGGAAGTGCGAACGTGAGGTCGTCCGCCGGCCCGTCGACCGTCAGCGTGTGTTCCACCCGCTCCTCGCAGGTGCCCGGGGCACGCAGGATGAAGAACGTGCCCTCACCTCCGGGTGAAGGGGTGATGGTGTCGACCATGGCGAAGGAGGCATCGGGGACCAGCCTCGTCGTCACGCCTGCCGCCTCCAGCACACGGTGCGAGGCGGACTCGCGCGCCCATACGGTGACCCCGTCTTGGCGGAGGGTCTCCTCGGTCCGAAAACACGACTGGGGGAGCACCAGGAACCCCCGGGCGTTCGAGGCGCTCGCGATGACCGCCGCCCGGAGACGCGCGTTCTCCGGGTAGATGCCGATGTTGCCCCCGCCGGGGAGGAAGACGATCCCGGTGAAACCCTCCAGTGCGGCACGGAGGAACCGGTGGTCGCCACGCTCCACGGCGCGCTCGATGCTTCCGTCGGATCGCCACACGTCGAGTTCTGCCCGGCGCAGGAACCGCTCGCTGCCGGCTCCGATCAGCTCGTCCCCGGTGTTCCCTCCCGGAGTCGCCAGGAGGATGCCTTCGACTCCGGCCGGGGGAAGCTCCTGCGGCTCGTCGACCTCTGCCGCCGCACTCCGCCGTTCGGTTGATCGCGGTGCCCTCATCTTCGACCGCACCTTCCGTCCCGCCCGTTGCGGTAGGTCTCTCAGGACCCGTGCCGTCAGCCAGCGGCCGTGGTGGGCATCGAGCGCGGCGTAGAGCGCCTCTCGGTGGCGGGTGACGAACTCGGCGGCGTCGTCTCCCGCCTCCTGCAGCCCCGTGTAGGCGTTCTCGATGTCGCTGCGGAGTTTGCGCATCCGATAGCCGTCGACGATTCGCCTGAGGGCCGCGGTCAGGTCGTCGAGTCCGGCGGCTTCGGCCCGGGGGATAGAATCGATGATGTAGGCGATGCCGGTGTGGGTGTACTCGCGGGCGGCGAAAGTCTCCAGGTCGAGGGCGTCGTCCATGGTGGCGCATCGGTCGAGCGCACCGGCGATGACCAGAGCCGACTTGGTCCGCAGGCACTTGCCGCACTCACCGCAGTTGTAGGCCTCGTCGCGGCTCTCCCAGCAAACCCGCAGGTGCCTCATCGCCACCGGGGACTGTGAGATTCGGGCGACCCGATCGACCCGAGGAGTGGTCCACCCTACGGGCTCGAATCGGGTCCGATCCGACGCGCACAGGTGGATAACCAGGGGATGGGCCGCCCACGGGAAGAGGTCGCCATAGGTCCGGTCGGCGGAGACCAGCGCCAGCCCGAAGCGCCCGCCCGTGGCGTGGGCCACGCAGGCCAAGGCCACGGCGTGGAAGTGGGTGAGCCAGTCGGAGTAGGGCTCGGAGAAGGGCCGGAGATTGGTCGTCACCCTGGCCAGGGGGTGGCCCAATTCGCTGGCCGCGGCCTCGATTCGGGCGAGCACCCGGCCGCGGAACTCGGGCGTGGGGGCCACCATGTCGAGACCGTCCACATAGATCAGAGAGTCCAGGTCGTCGGCCCGGGTGATGGCGGTATAGAAGGAGTCGACCCCGCCGCTGAAGAAGGCTGCGGTATCGGGGGCGGGGGAGACCCCCTCGAGTGCGGGGGCGTCGATCTCCACCCGGTGGAACTCGGGGAACCAGGCGGTGAACAGGCCCTGGAGCTCCTCCAGGTTTCGCCGCAGGAGGGGTGAGATCGGCCCCTCGACCACGAGACGCTCGGCCACGCGCAACGCCGGCAACAGCGAAGCCAGGGCGAATGCGTCCGAGATCGTCTCATCGGGCACCGACCCCTCCGGCACCTCGAACCAGAGCTGGCGGGCCACCCCGGCGATCGTGATCGTGGCGGAGAGCCGCACTCGATCCGGCCCGGTCTGCGTGACCTCGGGACGGCGGCAGACGACTTCGATCATGTCGCTCCCCATGCTCGTCGGCTCACATCACCCGGTCGAGTTGCTCTTTGAGCCGGGCAGCGTAGCGATCGATCGACGCCGTCTTTCGCGCATCCCGCTGGGCGAGGGCGCCTTTGACTGTGATCTCGTCGCGGTGCTCGCCGATGCGGCGCATGATCTCGACGGCGGCATCGGTACGCGGGTTGGCCCACACCGATCCCGCCGGATACGGACCGTAGCGCTCGGTCGTCTCGATCATCTCGTAGTCGACGAGCCACGAGTTGTCGCCGGTGGTGAAGTCCATGTTGCCGGAGTAGGCGGTGGCGATGACCGGCGTCCCCAACGCCATCGATTCGAGGAGGGTGAGCCCGAACCCCTCAGCGGCATGGAGTGACACAGAGACGTCGGCCGCGGCCATCAGGTCCATCACACGGTCGCGCTCGAAGTAGTCGTCAATGACGGTGATGGCGGGGTACCGCTCGGCGAGGCCGAGGATCTCCTGCTGGCTGCTGGGGAACTTGTTGAGGTTCGACACCTTGAGCACCATCCGGACGCCATCGAAGCGCGGGGCGAAGGCTTTGACGAAAGCCTCTAGTGCCTTGTGCGGATTCTTGCGGCCGTACGAAGAGAGCGCGTCGTACACGAACAGGAAGACCAGCTCGTCATCGCGGAGCCCGAATTCGGCCCGGTCAGCCTCGCGTTCGTCGGGCAGCTCGGCGGCCATGCCCACCACGTGAACGGGTACCAGGCCGTATTGCCCGAACACCGCCTGCTGGTACCGGCTGGCGACCCACAGCTCGTCGACGATGTGGAAGGCGGCCCGGCTGCGGATCGGCAGGTCGGCCGGCTCCCAGAACCACATCGCCGCGTTGAAGCGCCCACCGAAGCGGTGCTTGTAGGCGTTGGTGCGCATGAAGATCATCTCGTCGGCGTTGGTGTGGATGAGGTTTACCTCGCCGATCTGACCGTGTGTGCCGTGGGGGAGACCGACCACGTCGGCATTGCGCGACGGGTACTTCTCCGTCACGTCGATGTGGGTGAAGGGGATCCCCAGGCTGCGGATGGCCGCCAGGCTCGACCGGCTGGCCTGCCCGAGCCCGCTCTCGGACCGGAACGCCCCCATGAGGCTGAGGCCACGCGGGCTCGCCCCCCACATGGGAGAGACGCGATCCACCGGCACGTGGCGCGGTGGGGCGAGGCCGCGCTTCTCGCGGGGATCGCGCCCCAGGAAAGCGATGTTCTGCCGTCGCTCGAGTCGGCGCAAATAGCCGGGGGTCAGCGTCTTGAACATGTTCCACCGCCACTTGAGGGGGTTCGACCGCGGCTGTTCGACCCAGGCCGGGTTGGCGGGGGACGCGGTGCGGTCGAAGGGGTCGAATCCGAGCTCCTGGCGGCCGTTGATGTCGAGCCACCGGCGAAACCCTGAAGGGTCGAATCGAACCCTCGGGAACAGTCGGAACAGCTCGAGGTCGATCAGGCAGATCATGTGGGCCAACCGGGTGCATCCGGCGCTGTTCTCCTCGTAGAGCCACGCGGCGAAGGCATCGGCGTCGTCCTCGGACCAGCGGAGGCCGTGGGGGTCGAGGGCGCGCCATATCTGCGTCCGCACGATGTCGAAGTAGGTCTCCTTCGCTTTCGGATGGGCGTGCTGGCTGTCGCCGATGATCTGGACCAGCGGTGTCACCGGCCTGGAGTCGTGCACCCGATGGACGAGCATGCTCCAGGCGACCTCAGGGTCGTCGGCGAGGACCTCCCTACGTGCAGGGAACAACGAGTCGCAGTCGATGATGGCGGCGTCGGGTCCAGTGGCGCGCCCGGCCTCGACGGCGGCGTAATTCGACCAGTGGAGGACCGTCGTCTCGCCTTCCAGGGCGACGTCGGTCCTTCCGATCGCCTTCTGCAGGAACGCCTCTTCGGCCCAGGTGATGGGGCGCTGGTCGACGTCGAAGACGGCCTCGGTCACTATTCGCACCCAATCCTCCAGGAAGGCCCGCGATCGCGGGGTAACGACGACGACGCGCGGCTCCGGCCGGCCCTCGGCCGTGCGCCACGGATCGGCCTCGAGAGTATGGAGACGGTCGGGAGGCTCCCCGTCGCTGGGCACCGCGGGAAGGGGCCGGCTGGCGAGTTTGCCGAGCGATGGCGTGAGCGAATGCTCCGGTGTGACTCCTGCGGGCATGGCGATGGTGGTCGGTGGGTCGCTTCTCTCACTGAGGAGGGCCGGTCGTCTCACCACCAGCATCTCGGCGGGTATCGCCACGCACGCGTCATAGTCGTCGAACAGCCGGAGCAGGAGCCGGGGGATCCCCCACGCCAGCTGGTCGCGCTCACGCAGGATCCGGGTCACCGGGGAAGAGGAGTCGTTGAGGCTGTCGACGGGCCACGTCCGAGCGTCGTCGAGCCGGGGCTCGAAACCGCCTGCGGCGAGCACATGGAGATCGGCCTCCGGCCATGCCTCCCGGCAGGTCGTCACCAGCGCCTCGGCCATGTCCATGGTCGTGGTGGAGGCCGTGGCGACCACGGCGGTCCGGGTCATCCGCCCGGCCGCGAGGTCGACGGTGGCCCCATCAGAGATGAAGTCGTCGGACGGCTCATGGTGTGGGGAACTCCCTGATCTTGCGGACCGCTGGCCGGACGGACGATAGCGACGCGCCGTGTCGCTGCACCGGGGTGGCCGCCTGGGGGATGTCCGCCGGGCTATCGTCGCATCCGTGTCGAAGACCCCTCCCCTGTCGATTGTCGTGGCCACTGGTGAGCCCTGGCCGACGATCGAGCCGTGTCTCGAGCGCATCCTTCCGCAAGCAAGGGCGGTGGGCGCCGAGGTCATCGTGGCCGACGCCGGCGGGACCGTGGCCGACCACGTGGACGGCGTGATCTCGGTCGTCATACCGGGGGCGTCCGTGTTCGAGTTGAGGGCGAAGGCCGCGGAAAGGGCCACCGGGCGCATCGTGGCCTTCACCGAGGACCACTGCATGGCCGAGCCGGACTGGTGTGAGCGGATCATCACCGCTCACGAGAACGCGCCGAATCTGGCCATGATCGGTGGGGCGATGGAGAACGGGTCGACCAGCCGGCTGATCGACTGGGCGAACTACCTTCCGGTCTTTTCTCCCTTCATGCCACCCCTGATGGGCGACCGTGGGGATCGAGTGCCGCCGCCGGGGAACATCTCGTTCAAGAAGGAGTTCCTGCCGATCCCGATCGATCCCGGCGAGCTGATCGTGGGCCTGCCAGGGCGCCTCCACGAGGCGGGGCTGATCGGGATGGACGAGACGATCCTGATGTCCCATCACCAGGAGAAGGGGTTCTTCGGCTCGTTCGTGAACCACTTCCACAATGGGCGTTCCACCACAGGCCTGGGCCTTGCCAGTGCCTCCAAGGCAGCCAAGCGTGCCCATCGGCGTCTCGTCCTCCGCGCCGCACCGAGGCTCCTCAGGCGTGTCGCCGGAGACCTGCGGCGCAGGAAATCACCTCTCCGGGTCAAGATGAGCCTCCCCCTTGTTGCCGGAACCATCGTGTTCCACACGATCGGCGAGCTGGTCGGCCTGGCCCGCGGACCCGGTCGAAGCCCGGACTTCATCACCTGACAGGTCGCTCAGTCCCGGCTGCCGAACTGGAGCACTACGACTCTGCCGGAGATCATGCTCTCGTCGATCACCCGAATCGGGGTGTCGGTGAACTCCGGGGTGGCGGATATCTGGATCGTCTGCCCTGGAACCGCGGCGCAGAGGGCCACCACCAGTTCGTCCGTCAGATATCCACCGTAAACCCTGGTGAGGCCGTCGCCCGCGGCGCGCCCGGGGAGCTCCATTGTCAAGGGCCCGTCTGCCGTGCCCTGGCTCAGCAGCACACGCCCATCCGGTTCGATCTCCAGCCACAGACCGTGAGGGGGATCCCCGATCGAGGCGAGCACAGTTGGCTCGGTCGGGAGTGCGTCGAGTTCTACTGCGATCTCGAGGTAGCCCGTCGCCGACCCGGGGATGATCGCGGGTTCCAGAGCCTCGTTGCCGGTGGGAAGCCGTGTCATGTACGCCGTGAGCGTGCCGTTCTCGTATCCCGCTGGCGGACGCTCGATCGTCCGTTCGGGGAACGTGTACGTGGTAGTCGGAGCACCGAGGAACTCGCCAGCGAGGCATGACGAGCTCGAGCTGATCGCGACCGGCGTCAGACCTGTCGAGGATAATTGGATCGCCTGCTGTGCAGTAAGGCCCCGGGCTACAGGCACATCGCAGAACCCGCGTACCGCCACCGAGTAGGTGAAGCCCAGACCCGGCTCGAACAGGATCGCACTGTCGTCGGGCAAGCTCCTGCAAAGATCGCGTGTGAGGCCCATCATGCCCACCTGGGTGCGCACGGTGGCGATGGGAGCACCGACGCGCAACATCGTGACTCCCCCCAGGCTCAGGGGAAGCCCGGCGACGAGCAGAACGGCGGTCCCGCGGCGGCGTCCGCCCTGGGCCAAGTGGGCAATTGCCCATGCGAGCACGATTGCGCCGATGGGCAGGACGATCGCGAGATAGCGGCGCATCGCCCAGAGGTGATCCGGGGTGATCGAGGGGCGCCAAAGGTAGACGACCGCGGTGCCGACGAGTGTCGTCACGATGGGAACACGTCGATCTCCCCGGCTCCGGAGGAGCACGAAGACCGCCAACGAAACGGCGAGCACGGTGAGGATCACAAAGAGCCGACCCTGATACCAGGTGAACCATTCGAGGCTCGACTCCGCATAGGTCCGATACGGATCGACGTCGACACCCTCCCGGGCCTGGAGCCCTCCGACGAGTCCTATTGCCGATTCACTCCTGACTGGGAAGTCAGGACGGATGAACAACGCATAGCTGCCCGCAGCGGCGACTCCGCCCGCCCCCGCCCAGGCCGCGAAGGTTCGCGTCAACTTCCCGACACGACGCCCGATCTGTCTGCGCACGGCGAGTACCGAGACAAGTCCGACCATCGATGCGACTGTGGCCAGGAGCATCAGCCTGACATTGGGCCAGAGGTGGCCGAGATAGCTAGGGGATCGCGCCACCAAATCGGCCCACGCCAACGCACCTACCAGACCCGCCCCGACGACCATCCATCCGAGATTGGTGATCCCGGTGCGCTCCTCCTCCCGCTCTGTGAAGACTACGTAGCTCACCCCGATGAAGAAAGCCGCGATTGTCAGCCACCCGTCGATACGGGCCAGCGTTCCCCCGGCGATCAGTGCGCCGACCAATGCGTACCGCGTGGCCTTGTGGCCACGACCTCCAGTCGACCAGAACCAAAAGCCTGCCAGCGTGAGCGCCAGCGACGGCCACTCCGAGTGCGCATCTTTGGCGAAATGGAGCGAGGCCGGGTGCAGCACCATGACTCCCATGGCAAGCAGCCCCGCCGGGCCGCTGGCGATTCCGCGGGCGACGACGAACACCCCGAGTAGCGCGATCGCGGCGACGATGGCCGGCGTGTTGAGCATGAGGGCGTCGCCGCCGAGGAAGTGGGCCGTTGCAAGGACCACGGGCAGCAGGTGGGCGAACTGGAAGTACGACGAACCGTCAGGCCGGGCGTACATCCCGGAGGCCTGCCACGCGGACCGGTCTAACTCCTTGATCGCCTCCGCGGGGAGCCCGGCGTCGTAGATGAGGGTGCCTTGGTGGGCGAGCCACTTCCCGGTGACGACATAGACCCCCGGGTCGCGGTCGGTGAGGACATGCTCACTCGAGTGTACGGCCGCGAATATCCCGAAGGTCGCGGCAATGTACAGCGCTACGACGGAAACGATGGGGCTCGACTTACGAGCGTGCCCATCCTCGGTGAGGATCAACCCGACTACTACCAGCACCAACCAGGCGGCGAGGCCGGTAGGAATCACCAACCAGGGGACGAACCATCCCAGGATCGCCAGCGGGAGACCGACCAGCGCAAGCGCGAATAGCCCGGCGATCGACAACAGGAACACGGTTCCGGCTGGATCCTCGATAAAGGCTCTGGGCAGTCCCCGGAGGGGCTCGACCAGTTGGCGAGGTGTTCGCCGCGCTTTGCCATCGACCTGCTGGCCCCGGGTTTGCTGTGACATCGGCGCTCGGAAGCTACCAGTCACGACCGCGGGCGCCTTTATCTCGGCCTCGCATCATTCGGGATGAGAGGGTCAGCGGCCTATTCGCTGACCCTCTGAGTCGATGGAGGATCGAGGCTTGCCAGGAGCCCTTCCAAGCGTCGGGTCGACTCAGCCCAGGAGAACTCGGTCTCGGCACGGTGGCGACCTGCGACTCCCAAGCGCTCGGTGAGAGCAGGATCTGCGATCGCCCGCTGGATCTGGGCTGCCAGAAGTCGGGCATCCGGGCCGGCAAGGAGGCCATCGATGCCATCTCGCACGACGGACCGACCGACCGGCGTGTCCATGACGACCACCGGGGTCCCATGAGCCCACGCCTCGAGCGTCGTTATCCCGAAAGACTCGATGAGCGACGCGCTGGCCAGGATCCGCGCCGAGGTGAGGAGATGGCGGCGCTCGTCGGGTTCGAACCGGTCGATGATCATCACTCGGTCGTCGCCGCGGAAAGGTTCGGCAGGGTCAGGGGACCCTTCTGGTGGTGCGCCGGCCACCACGAGCCTGGCGTCCGTGTGTCGATTCCAGACGATGCACATCGCCTCGTAGATGACCTCGAGGCGCTTCGACGCCGCTCTACGACCCAGGGCGAGCACGACCGGCTCGGGACGGTCGGTCGCGTACTCCTCGGGGATGTCGACGCCGGGGGGGATCACCGCGGTCCGCGTCCGGTCGGCCCGGTACGAGGTCACCAGGCGATCCGCCTCGTGCTCGGTGAGGGCGAGCACGGCATCGGCGGCCGCCACCGCATCGGCCACACGCTCGGCGGGCCAATAGGGATCGTGCTCGTGGAGGAGTGGTGCGTACACCAAACTCCAGTCCGATCGGGCCCGGAGCGCGACCGTCTCGACGACGTTCGGGAACAGGTGGGGCAGGGTGATCACGATGTCGGGGCGGAGCGCGGACACCCGCTTGGAGAGGTTGCGGCGATAGCGAGCCAGAGACGAGCGAAGGGCAAGCCCGCGGGTTCGGGTGAAGCCGGCGCGATAGAGGATCGAGCGGTAGCCGATACGGTGCACCCGTACGCCGGTGATCTCCTCCTTCGCCGGGCCGGCGACGCGGTGCCCCAGCTCATAGAAGGCCTCGGGGTCGGCGATGTCGGGGGAGACCACATGCACCTCGTGGCCGAGGCGGGCGAGCCCTTCGGCGAGCCCTGTGGTGTACTCCTGGGCGCCACCAATCGACGGCGAGTACCCGTGGGGGGTAAACACCACTCTCATGCCAGGACCCTGCGCCGGGTACCATCGGAGGCGGCGACACCGACAGGATTCCTCGCATGCCCCGCGCCCTCATCACCGGAATCACCGGCCAGGACGGCTCGTACCTGGCCGAGTACCTCCTCGACCGTGACTACGAGGTCCACGGCACCATACGCACCACCACCCACGACCTCGCCGACACCCGTGTCGGGCATCTCGTGGGGCTCGACCCGGCGCCGCTGACGATCCACGTCACCGACCTCGGTGACTCGCACTCCCTGATGCGACTCGTCGAGACGATCCGCCCCGACGAGGTCTACAACCTGGCGGCCCAGTCGCACGTGCGCGCCTCCTTCGATCAACCGGTCCACACCGGGGACGTGACCGGTCTGGGAGCGGTCCGCCTCCTTGAGGCCATCCGCTACAGCCATCCGGAGGTCCGGTTCTACCAGGCTTCGAGCAGCGAGATGTTCGGCTCGGCACCTCCTCCGCAGAACGAGGAGACCCCGTTCCACCCGCGAAGTCCGTATGCGGTGGCCAAGGTGTACGCCTACTGGGCGACGGTGAGCTACCGCGAGGGCCACGGCATCCACGCCAGCAACGGGATCCTGTTCAACCACGAGAGCCCGCGTCGCGGCAAGGAGTTCGTCACCCGCAAGATCACCGCGGCGATCCCGCGCCTGATGACGGGCGAGCAGAAGAAACTGCAGCTGGGGAACCTCGATGCCCGGCGGGACTGGGGCCATGCCCGCGACTACGTCCGGGCTATGCACATGATGCTCCAGCACCCCGAGCCCGTCGACCTGGTGGTGGGCACCGGCGAGAGCCATTCGGTCCGCGACTTCCTCGACGTCGCCTTCGGTGTGGTCGGCCTGGATTGGGAGCCCCTCGTGGAGATCGATCCCGACCTGTACCGTCCGGCGGAGGTCGATTATCTGCAGGCGGACGCCAGCAAGGCGAAGGCGACCATCGGGTGGGTGCCCCAGGTCTCCTTCGACGAATTGGTCCGGGAGATGGTGATCGCCGACCTGGCGACTCACGGCATCGAGCTGTGAGGGTTGCGCTCCGTTGAGGATCCTCGTCACCGGGGGGCATGGCTTCGTCGGGCGCCACGTGGTGGCGGCGCTGGATGCGGCCGGTGCCGATGTCACCACCACCTACCACCCCGACAGCAGCCCCGTGCCCGGGCTTCCTGCGGAGTCTTCACCCGTGGATCTCGAAGACGCCCCGGCGGTGGCCGTGGCCGCCCGGGGAGCCGGTGCGGTGGTCCACCTCGCGGCGCGAGCCGGTGGCATCCATCTGCAGGAGCGTGCCGATCCCGATCTGTTTCACGTCAACCGCCGCATCACCGACAACGTTCTGGCGGCCTGTGTGGCGCATCGGATCCCGCGCCTGTTCCTGGCCTCGTCCCAGGTGATCTACCGCCCATCGGCCAGCCCGCTCGACGAAGGTGACCCCCAAGTTGGCATCGCCGATGACCCGTCGCCGTACGCCTGGTCGAAGGTGTGCGACGAGGTGGTGGCGCGCTGGGTACCCGAGGTGGAGGCGGTCGTGGGCCGTCTCGGCAATGTCTACGGACCGGGAGCTCCCTTCGAGGTGGACCGGTCGACGGTGATCCACGCGCTCATCGGCCGCGCCATGGATCTCGAGGACGGCGCCTCCCTGCAGGTGTGGGGCAGCGGTTCCACCGTCAGGAGCTTTGTCTTCGTGGAGGATGTCGCCCGGGCCGTGGCACTCATCCTCCGAGTCGGTGAGGCCGGTGCCGCCTACAACGTCGACACCGGCAGACCGGTGTCGATAGGGGATCTCGCCGCGGCGGTGGTGCGTGAGGTGAACCCGTCGGTGACCATCGATTTCGATCCTTCCAAACCGGCCGGGCTCCCGTTCCGGGTGGCGGCGATCGATCGGCTCGCGGCGCTGGGCTTCACCCCGGAGGTTGATCTCGACGAGGGTCTCCAGCGCACCGTCGCCTGGTACCGGGCGAACCGCTGACCCGGCGGGTCACCCCCGGATGCGGCTCAGTCGACCGGCTCGCCCGACTAGGACCATCTCAGGCGCTCGATCGCCGCAGTGTCGCCCGGATCCAGGTCTACCGCTCTCCGGGCGCTGTTGCGTGCCGCGGGTAGATCGCCGCGGTGCTCCTGGATGCGAGAGAGGAACAGCCAGGGCGCCGCCGCAGTTGGCTCGATCACGATGGCGGCCCTGGCCTCGGCCATCGCGTCGTCGAGGAGCATCGCCGCCTCGAACACCAGGCAGGCGGACAGACGCACCGACGGGTTCCAGGGCTGGTCGGCGACCGCTCGGCGAACCTCGGCGATGCCCTCATCGGTCCGGCCTGCGGCCAGGAGGGCGGGCGCCAGCGTCATTCGCGCCTCGGAGCAGGACGGGTCGCGGTCCACTGCCGCCCGGGCGAGACGACGCGCTTCGTCGATCGTCCCGAAGTGGTGGGCATGGATGGCCTCGGCCAGGAACGCCCTAGCCGACGCCCAGTCGGCGCCGCCTCCCACGGCGTTGGCGGCTCTCCGAGCCAACCGGCTCACCACTTCCAGGCGCGGGTTCAGCGGGTGGCGGTCGAAGCGGAGCTCGCGCACCAGCCGGTCGAGGCATGCGCCGAGAATGCGGCGGCGGTGGTGCCGGCGCATTCGGATCAACGCGATCGCGTTGATGAGCGACTCGGTGTGCGTCTCCCAGGCGTGAGGGGCGGTGTCGTCGTCGAAACCCCATGCGGCCGAGCTCACCGACCAGCCTACGTAGCGCTTGCGGTAGAGGCGCTCGGGCACTCGCGCCGCGCCTCCCGCCGCCAGCAACTCGGCGACGTAGACGGTATCGGCATGAAACGAGTGAAACGGGGTCGGCCGCAGTCTGATCCCCGCATCGATCGCTGCCCGGCGGGTGAGCCCGTGGAAGGCGACGCCGGTAGGCCAGCCTCCGAGGAAGGTGAGCAGTCGCTCGGCGGTGCGGGTGCCGGCTGGCTCGAACCCGATCACCGCCGAACGCTCCCCGAACGATGCGATGTCCGATGCGGCTACCACGGCATCGGGCCTCGCCTCGAGGGCCTCGGAGAGCCGTTCGAGCGCGGTCGGCTCGAGGGTGTCGTCCTGTGAGAGCACCAGAAACAGGTCCGACTCGACGGAGTCGAGGAGGGAGTTGGCGTTTCCCACCCACCCGCGATTGCGCGTTGTGGCGCGAATCTCGACTCGGTCATCGCTTTCGGCGACGGTGGCGCAAACATCGAGCGTGCCATCGGTGGAGGCGTCGTCGGACACGATCACCCGGATATCGGTGATCGTCTGGCTCAGCGCCGACCGGAGGGCGTGTGCGACGAAGGCCTCACCGTTGTAGGTGGGAACCAGGACCTCGATGATGCCCGAACTGCTCATGTCTGGAGGATCCGGCGAGCGGTCTCCATGGCGAAAAGCGGCGCGGTTGTGAGCTTGCCGGTGTCGACGGAGTGGTACGAGCCGAAGGATGCCGGTCCGACCTCGAATCGCCGGTGCAACTCAGTTTCTGCATTGTGGATGTCGCCGTCACCCCAGGCGAATATCACGCCGCCTCTCATCACCCGGTGTTCGGTGGCACGCAGCTTTCCCACGGCGGGTATCAGCTCCTCGAGCCCGTCGATCATGGGGTCGAAGCACTCGTCGAGGGCCTCGCTGGCGAAATGAAACCCGGGGTGGAGCGAGTCGCTGGCGCCGAGGCGGCACACCGGGTACCAGGAGAGGTACCAGCGACCTCCGCCGCGGTTCACGATGTCGCCGAATGCCCCCAGGACGACGGTGGTCGAGGGCGCCGTCGACTCGTCGAGGTCCGCTCCTTCGATGTGAGCGCCGGCCTTGAATCGGAACAGCCAGGGGCGCGTCGGAACGATTCCCCGACCGGCGTCGAGCGCCAGTCGACCGCCCCAGGCGGCGTTCACAACATGGTGATAGGGCCCATGGGTCCCGCCGGCGCAGACAAGGGACATCCGGTGGCTGTCGCCGATCACTCGCTCGACCCGGTTGCCCAGATAGAGGTGAATTCGCTCCTCGTCCGTCACGGCCCCGGTGAGGAGAACTGCCAATACGACCGGGTCGATGGCTCGCTCCGTCGTGCGGAAGGCGGCGACGATCTCATCCGAGTACACGGCGCGACGGGTCCGCGTTGGCACCGTCTCGTAGAAGGGCCCGCTGTCCCAGCCGGGGTAGCGGCCGGAGGGGATATCGGAGGTGTCGGTGAAGCCTTCGCTGACGCGGGCGAGGTGTCCTCCCACTGCCTCTGGTGACAGCAGGGAGTCGCGGTGCACCGCATACCAGAACGGCTCCGAGAACGCGGACTCGGGCATGGGCTCCCCCAACCACCTGGTGATCAGCGGAGTGAAGGAGAGCGATGCCCGACGCATCAGCGCGGCCGTGCGCCCCGAGGGGTCGTTGGCATATAGGGCGCCCGTGTGGAGCTTGCCCTCGCCGATCCGGCTGGTTGCGGCGAGCGGTTCCGCCATCTCGTCGAAGAGGTGCACGCGGGCACCGGCCCTCGCCAGCTCCAGGGCGATGCACACGCCCTGGATTCCCGCACCCACCACGGCAACGTCGCGAGGTTTCATCGGCCCACCACCGCGGCCTCTCGCCAGGGCGCGGTGGAAGCCCCTGCCTGAGGGTCGTTGCTCACGCCGCAGGTCGGCCGATCGACAGGTAGCGGATGCCGGAGGCGGCCACCTGATCGGGCTGATACAGGTTGCGTAGGTCGACCAGGAGCGGGTGCCGCAGCTTGTCGCGCACACGCTCGAGATCGAGTGCACCGAACTCGTCCCACTCGGTGGCGATCACGAGGCAATCGGCGTCTGCCAGTGCGTCATACGAATCAGAGGCGTACTCGACCCCGGGGGGAAGCACCGTCTTGGCCCGTTCCATGCCCTGGGGATCGAACAGCCGCACGGTGGCGCCGGCTTCGACCAACCCGGCGATCACATCGAGCGCAGGGCTGTATCTCACGTCGTCGGTGCCGGCTTTGAACGTGACTCCCAACAATGCGATGCGGGAGCCCGCGATGGGCCGCTCCAGGGCGTCGGCGATCTTGTCCACCATCCGCGCCGACCGGCCGTCGTTCACCTCGACGGCGGCGGCCACGATGTGCGAACGCGTTCCATACCGGCTGGTGGTGTGGAGGAGGCCCTGAATGTCCTTGGGCAGGCAGGAGCCTCCGAAGCCGGGTCCTGCCCTGAGATAGGCCGGGCCGATGCGATGGTCGAGCCCGATCCCCAGCGCCACCGCGTCGACCGATGCTCCCGACGCCTCACACAGGTCGGCGATCTCGTTGATGAACGAAAGCTTGATCGCCAGCAGCGAGTTGGAGGCGTACTTGATCAGTTCGGCGGTCTCCAGATCGGTGAAGATCGTCGGAATCCCGGCCTCGATCAGGGGGGCGTATACCTCGCGCAGGGCCTCGTCGGCCTCGGGGGCGGCGGCGCCGATAACGAGGCGATCGGGCTCCAGGAAGTCTTCGACTGCGGAGCCCTGGCGGAGAAACTCGGGGTTGGCTCCCACGGTCACCGCCAGCCCGGGGCGAAGCTCCTCCAGCCACACCGCCGTCTCGCGGGTGGTGCCGACGGGGACCGTGGACTTCATGACGACGATGGCGCCGCCTGCGAGGTGTGGCGCTATCTGCTCGATGGCAGATCGCACCTGCGTGAGATCCACGCTTCCATCGTCGCCCGCCGGCGTGCCCACTGCGACGAACACCACCTCGCTGTCGGGCACCGCCTCGGCGTGGCTGGTCGAGAAGTGCAGCCGGCCGGCGATAGTGTTTTGCTCGACGATCTCGCCGAGCCCGGGCTCGAAGATCGGGAGGGTGCCGGTCTGCAGAGAGGCGATCTTCCCGGGGTCGACATCGATGCACCAGACGTCGTGGCCGAGGTCGGCGAGGCACGCCGCCGTGACCAAGCCGACATAGCCGGCTCCGACGACCGTGATGCGCATTGGACCTCCAGGAGACACTAGGAGACTCAAACGGTAGTCATCGGGCCGGTCGGGCAGTCCGGCCTACCCCACCCTGAGTCGCAGCGCCGCCGTGTGCGCTCGAGGCGCTCAGGACATCGATCGCCGCGGAGCAGGTCGTCTTTGAATCCGGCCGTTCCCGATGGTCTCGGGCGGCCCCGCGGACTTCGGCTCGTCGCCGGCGAACGCCGGCAGGACTGCATTCAGAAGCGCCTCGGCTGCCCAGTCGAAGTTGTGTGCCTCGACGTATGAGAGCGCCGAGCGCGCCAGTCGGTCGCTGCCCTCGGTGTCGGAGAGGACCGTGTCGATCGCTTCGGCGAGTTCCGAGGCTCCGACGTCGACGGGCACCTTGACGACGATGTCGTCGGGCAGGTCGTGGTTTGGGCCGAGATCCGTCACGATGGTCGGTACGCCGCGCCGGAGACAGTCGCCGACCGCCGCCGAGACCTCGCCGTTGGTGCCCCTTCGCAGTTGGACAGCGACGTCGATCTCGCCGATCGCCTCATCGTAGGCGTCGGCGTCGACGTGTCCCAGGATCGCCACCCGGTCTTCGACGCCGAGTCGCTCGGCGATCACCTTCAGCGTGTCTTCGTATGAGGGATCGACGGTCCCGACGATGTGCAACCTGCTGTCCGGGTGCCCCTCGAGGAGCCCGAATGCCTCCATCACGAGGTCGGTTCCCTTGATCTCGGCCTGGGTGCCCAGAGTGCCGATGACGGTGGGGCCAGCGCCGACGTCGAGGATCCTGGCGTCCGGGGCCACCGTCCGGGCCACCGACGCGATGACGAAAGGCACCTCCACCGACCGCTCGTTGACACCGGTGAGGTCCATCCGCCCATCCGAGTACGCGACCAAATCGGGGTGGTTGAACCACAGACCCTAATGGGCGCGGAATCCCCGGTGGCTCTCGGCGAAGTTGAGCAGCTCCGCATCGGCTCCGTCGATCTCGGACACCGTTTGGGGGATGCCGCGACCAGCCGCTTCCTGGCCCGACGACTCGGCGAGGCTTGTCTGAATAGCGGTCAACCGCTCGTACAGCCCGGACAACCGGTCGTCGAGGCGCTCATGAGATCTCATGAGTTCGTGGTTGACGATTGTCACGACCTCCCTGATGGCCTCGTCCCCGTATTCGGCCTCCGAGGCAGCCCTGGCAATCTGCGTCTTGACGGCCGAGATGGCCTCGGTCTGACGAGCGAGAACCCCTTCGAGCGCGGACAGCCGGTCGTGCACTCGGGAGAATCGCGGGTCGAAGAAGGCGCGATATAGCCGCGCGAACGGTGCCAGCAGGAATCTGAGGAGGCGCTTCATCTTCACCCCCGAAATTGGCAGCAGGCCGTCGCCTCACTCTACGACTGGACTCCCGAGTCACGGTGTCATTGCTGTTTCTGTTCCGACGCGGCGAGGACGACGCCCGGGATTGGTGTGGTACCGGTGTCCAGAGATAGACCCCTGCCACCGACGATCTCCGCTGGTCGGTTCTCGTCCCTGCCCCGCGCTCAAGCGAGCCACGACGGTGGTGACCGGGGACAATTAGGCTCCCGACCAGCCGAGGGAGAGCCCATGAAGCGTGAGCCGCCCGAACACACCGGCGAGCGGGTGGTTTCCGAGCACTACCAGGACACGCCCGGCGAATACCTGATCTATCTCTTCCACACCGTCACCTATCGGTGGGCCGGCCCCAGCGTGGCCGACAGGGACGTGCTCGACTATGGATGTGGGAGTGGGTACGGCGCGGCCATGCTCGCGAAGTCGGCGCGGTCGGTGGTGGGAGTTGACGTCGCCTCCGACGTCATCGAGTTCGCCGCCGAACGCTACCAACACCCCAACCTGCGCTTCCAGGTCGTCGGCGAAGCCGGCTCTCTCCCGTTCGGGGATGCCAGTTTCGATGTGGTGACGTCATTCCAGGTGATCGAACATGTTCCGGACGTCGATCGGTACCTCGCAGAGATTGCGAGGGTGCTCCGACCAAGGGGGACCGTGCTGCTCGCCACCCCGAACCGCGCTGTGCGCCTCTTTCGATTCCAGCAGCCGTGGAATCGTTGGCACGTGACTGAGTACGACCGCCAACGCCTGGCCACGGTCGTCGCCAACTACTTCAGGCACGTGGAGCTCTTCGACATGACCGGAGAGGAGCGCGTGATCGGGATCGAACTGGCACGGTACCGACGCGTTCGCCTCCTTACCCTGCCGGTGACCTTGCCTTTCATGCCGGACGCCGCGCGCCGCTGGGCGCTCGGTGTGCTCCGGGCGGTCGTGATGCGCCGGCGTCGACGATGGGACGGACCACCGCCCGCCGAGATGATGAGCGAGAACGATCTGCGCATCGTTTCGCATGGCGAGCCGAGCGTCAACCTGTTGGTGCGAGCAGGGGTAGCCCAGGTCAAGGTGCAGGTCGGCGCTGAGACTGTGCTCGGGCAGATCGGGCCACCTCCCGCCTTGTCAGGCGGTGGGTCCGGCTGCCTACCCACCTTCAGAACGCCCGAACCCGACGGGTGAGGGGTTCATCCACCACGTGCCCTCGAAGGCGATGGCAGTTCATATGGCATGCACTGCTGGTCCCGGAGGGCTTCGAACTCCGGCATGATCCCGAGGCGCCTGTCGCCGAGCACGCCCCGTGATTACGAACACGTCGAATCGCCCGAAGCCGCGGTGGGTCTCCTTGAATGCCGAGTGGACCTCGCTCGCACACGACACATCGAGCGCCAGGGCAGATGCAGCCCCCCGCCGCATCGGCTTCGCGCCTGCTTGCTTCCGCTGGCTTCCTTCTGCCATACTCGCCGATGCACGCGCTCATCTAGAGCGGCGGAGGGAACAGGCCCTGAGAAGCCGCGGCAACCGGCCGACCGGTACGGTGCCAATGCCTGGTCGATGAGCCGCCAAAGGCGGGCTTCCCGCTCGAGGCGCTCAGGAGCGCAACGAGGACAGAGGAGGTTCGGCTTCATTGGCGTCTGATATCCGTCCCCATCTCGTCGGATACCCGCGTATTGGGCCGGAGCGCGAGCTCAAGTGGGCCCTGGAGAGAAGCTGGTCGGGGCGGACCGACCGGGAGGAGCTCGCGGCGACGGTTTCCCGACTCCGACAGGCGCATCTAGCCGAGCAGCGGAGCCTGATCGGTTATGCCACCGACGACTTCTTCCTCTACGACGAGGTGCTCGAAACGGCGCTGATGTACGGGCTCATCCCCTCCCGCCTCGAGGGCGAGTCCGACGACTTTGCCGTTCTCACCCAACTAGCCCGGGGAACTCCCGACCACGAGGCCTGGGAGATGACCAAGTGGTTCGACACCAACTACCACTACGTCGTGCCCGAGATCGATGCTGAGCCGCTCGGGTTTCGACCCCTCCCCTGGCGGCACCCGATCGTAGGAACGACTTGGGTGGTGCTCGGTCCCTACAGCATGGTCAAGCTGAGCAAGGCGAGCGTTGACATCGAGAAGCTGGCAGAACGGCTGGGAAGGATGTTCTGGGCGTGGGTGAGGGGCCGCGAGGAGAGCGACCCGGGGTTTTGTCTCCAGGTCGACGAGCCCTGCCTCGGCCTACGCCTCGATGAGGCCGATCGCACCCTGATCGAGCGGGCCTACGCCGACTCGGGAGGTCTCGGGCTCCACTCGCCGCCCTTGGTCTCGGTCCAGTTCGGGCGGGTCACCACGGAGACGGCGAGCCACCTCGCCGCTGCCGGCTTCGTCTGCCAGCTCGACCTGGAAACTGCGGCTGATCTTGGCGGCTCCGCGGCCTGGGAGCCCGCACCCGGCTACCTCCTCTCGGTGGTGGACGGCCGCAGCGTCTGGCCGGATGACTTCGAGACGGCCGCCAAGGGTTTCGCCGGACTCGACTTCGGAGGCAAGCCGGTGCGAATCACTGCCACGACATCGTTGATGTTCCTGCCCTACACGGTCGAGGGCGAGGACCTGCCGGCCGGCTTCCAATTCGCCCGGGAGAAGGCCGCCGCCCTGAAGTCCTGGTCCGAGGTCCTGTCGGGGGGCGCGCCACCATCGGTTCCCAAGGCTCCCATAGTGGAGTTTCCCGGACCCAGTGAGCCCGTAGCCCGTGCTCCCCGCCCCGAGCGCCGGGCCGCCCAGGTCGCGCTCGACCTTCCGCCCTTTCCCACCACGACCACCGGCAGCTTGCCGCAGACCGCTGAGGTGCGGCGCCTTCGCGCAGCCTTCAAGCGAGGCGAGGTGGCGGTGGATGAGTATCAGGCGGCGATCGACGAGCTGATTCGCCGAGCGGTTGCTTGGCAGGAGTCGATGGGCCTGGACGTGCTGGTGCACGGCGAGTTCGAGCGGTCCGACATGGTGGAGTACTTCGCCGCGCAGATGGACGGCTTCTATACGACCGAAAACGGCTGGGTGCTCTCGTACGGCAGCAGGTGCGTCCGCCCCCCGATCCTGGCCGCTCCCCCGTCGACGGCAGGGCCGATGACGGTTCGGGAGTGGCGGGTAGCCCAGGAGGCGACCAGGAAGCCGGTCAAGGGGATGCTCACCGGGCCGGTCACCATGGTCAACTGGTGCTTCCGTCCCCCCGGCGTCCCCGACGACCGGCTCTTCTGGGCGGTGGCGCAGCCCATCGCCGCCGAAGTCGCCCATCTCGTGGACGCCGGGGCCAGGGTGATCCAGATCGACGAGCCCGCGGTGCGGGAGCGCTGGCCGCTGGACACCGCCGTCGCCGAGCAGGCTCGCCAGGTCTATGCCCGCGGAGTCGCCGCCGCCCTCAATCTGGTGTTCGCCGCCCCGGCCGGAGTCCAGATGCACACCCACATGTGCTACGGCGACTTCGGCGAGATCGTTCCCCTGTGGGCCAACGCCGGCGTTGACGTGGCCTCGATCGAGTTCTCCCGATCGAAGGACGACGGCTACATCCGTCTCTTCTACGATCTTTTCGCCGACGGCCCCCTCCAGATCGGCCCTGGGGTCTTCGACGTCCACAGCCCGCATAGCCCGGGCACAGAGGCGATGGATGACCGCCTGCGGCACTTCCTCGAGTTCATGGGGCCGGGGGACTTGTGGGTAAACCCCGACTGTGGGCTGAAGACCCGTAGCTGGGAGCAGGTCGAGGCCCAGGTCGGCGACATGGTTAGCGCCGCCCGTTCCCGACGCGGCGAGCCTGAGCCGGGCTGATGCTCACCCAGAAGGCGGAGTGGCTGGAGATCGTCGAGGTCAACCCCCCGCTACTGCCCGACATGACCCACATCCGGCTGAACGGCAGTTGGGATCACGTGCTGGTAACCGACAACCCCTTCCGGCAGATTCGGGTCTCCCCATATGCCTATGCCGCCCGGATCACCCACGACGTGCCAGGAGTGCACCCCACGGTGGTCACGTCGACCCGGGACCGGAACATCCTCGCCATCGAGAGCGAGGTAAGGGGGGCCCTGGGAAACGGCGTCGAGTCCTTCCTCGTCGTGGTGGGAGACATGATGCCTGAGGTCGACCACCGGGCAAACAACAACGAGATAGTCGAGCATCTCAGGGCTCTCCAGGCGGTGATGCCGGCCTTCGAGGTTGGCATGACTACCCGCCTTCGGGATTGGGTGTTCCGCAGACGTGTCGACCTCGGCGCCCAATTTTTCGTTACCGGCCCGGTGATCGATCCGGACACCGTCGGCCCCAGCATGGAGCGCCTCGCCCTCCGGGACGACGACCCTCCTGTGTTCATGGGCCTGGTGCCCGCGTTCAGCCCGAGCTGGGTGTCACGGGTGGAGAAGCTCGGCGCCGTGGCTAGCGGCGATCGCCTCAAGGCCCGTATCGCCACGGCACCGAAGGAGCAGCGCCGCTCTCTCGGCTGGCAGATCGCCAAGGAAGCGGCGGCCCGTGCCCGGGACGCCGGCTGCTCCGGAATAGTGCTGATGGGATTGAAGTTCTCGACCCTCCTCGATGAGGCCGCCGTCGAGTGGGCTAGAGAGGACTGAGTCCGATCGGAAGACTTCGGGCGGAGCGGTAAGACAAGTCCGCCACGCCCGACGAGCCAGGCAACGCTACGACTGGACACCCGAGTCACGGTGTCATTGCTGCTCCCCGGCCCAGTGCGGCGAGGGCTGGGCGGGACCTTGGACCTATTCTTGGTCGTCGAGGAGTGGAGGACCGGGTCGATGGGTGCAGAGATGATCCACGGGGCTCATGACGGGCAGCCCACACTCGACGTGTCGATCGTCCTTCCCGTTTACAACGAGGCCGGGCATCTGGGTGAGGAGATAGCCCGGATTCGCAGGTCGATGGACGCCTCCGAGTTCTCGTATGAGATCGTGGTCGTCGACGATGGCTCCGCCGACGGCTCGGGCGAGATGCTGCGCGAGATCGACGGGATCCGGCTGCTCCAGTTCTCCCAGAATCGCGGCTCCGGTTCGGCCCGCAAGTACGGGACCATGGTGGCCCGGGGGAGGGTCGTGGTCTGGACCGATGTCGACATGACCTACCCGAACGACCAGATGCCCCAGCTGGTGCGCGACCTGGCCGGTTACGACCAGGTCGTCGGCGCCCGACGCACCGAGGAAGGGACTCTCAAACTGCTGCGCCGTCCCGCAAAGTGGTTGATTCGCAAGCTCGCCTCCTACCTCACCGGCGTCAAGATTCCCGATCTCAACTCGGGGTTCCGCGCCTTCCGGCGGGACGTAGGCCTCCAGTTCGTGCACCTCCTCCCGCCCGGCTTCTCATGTGTCACCACCCTCACTATGACCTTCTTGTCGAACGGCTACTCGGTGCGCTACGTGCTGATCGACTACCAGGCCAGAGCGGGGGAGTCCAAGTTCCACTGGTGGAGCGACACCCGCCGGTACCTGCTCCAGGTGATGCGGATGGTGCTGTCCTATCAGCCGCTCAAGGTGTTCATGCCGCCCGCCGTGGTGCTGGGCATCGCCGGTGTGGCCAAGTTGGTCTACGACCTGGTCGACAAGGACTTCCGGGTGGGGACCAACACGCTCGTCGTGCTCGGCGTCGCCCTCGCCCTCGCCATGATTGGAATGGCCGCCGACCTCATGGTCCAGCTGAGCCGGCCCGAGCACGAGGTCATGCCGGCGGTGGGGGAGTGACGACGCTTCTCGGGTCGGTCTGCTCGGCTGTCGTGTTCGGTGGTGGGATTCGACGAGCGAAATCGGGGGGTGGACGGCTTCCTCGAGTGACAACCCGGTCGATGAACGGCGTGTGATTGCCATGGGTCGGATCAGCAAACAGCGGATTCGAGGGGCCGCTCGAATCGTGTTCGGCGCGCTTGGTGTCGCCTACATCGTCATCGCCCTTCGCGGGGCCTGGCTTCGAGGGGAGGTGGGCTTTCCCCACCCCTTGGTCGCCGTCACGGCGTTGGCCGTCATGAGTGTGGGCTTGGTGGGCGGGGCCATCTCCTGGGCTGCATTGTTCGAGCCCCTATCGATACGGCGTCGCCTGGCGGCCTCTTTCCTGGTGTCGCAGGTCGCAAAGTACGCGCCGGGCGGCGGAGTGTCACAGGCCGTTGGCCAAATCGCGTTGGCATCTGATGACACGATAAGCGCAAAGCGAGCCGGTGCGAGGTTCTTGGTACATGCTGCGGTCCAAGTCTCGGCTGGAGCCGTGTTGGCCTCCCTGCTCGCACTCGATGACGCTTTACCGGCAGCCGTCCGTGTGCTTCTCTTCTGCGGGCTCCTCACGCCGTTGGCACTGACTCCCAGTTGGATGCTATGGATCCTGGCTAGGGTTTCCCGCCTCATAGGGAGGCAACCTCCGCCGACGGACTCGCTTCCAAAGAGGCGAGCGATGTTGGTGTCCCTGGCCTGGGCGCTGGTATCGATCGTGGCCGCGAGCTTGATCTTTGGGCTGATCCTTCGAGACCTCGAGCCCGGGGTCGACTTGTTGCGCGCTTCCGCAGCGTTTTCCGCTGCCTGGGTTGTCGGCTATCTAGCAGTACCGTTTCCGGCGGGCCTGGGAGTGCGGGAGGCAGCCCTCGTGTATCTCCTCCCGCTCTCGGCTGGCGTCGTTGTCGCGGCCGCGGTGGTCCACCGGATCGTCATCATGACGGCTGAACTGATCGCTCTCGTTGCTTCGTGGAGAACGTCACACTGAAGTCCGACGGCCCTGGGAGGACAGTACGAAGATGACGAGGCAGCGGGTCGTGTTTGTCACGCGAAAGTTCCCGCCGCAGATCGGCGGCATGGAGCTGCTCAGCAAGCAGATCGTCGATGTCCTCTCCGAAGCCGCCGATCTCGAAGTGATCGCACTGAAGCGGTCCCAGGCCCATTTGCTCTGGTTCCTGCCCTTTGCGGCTGTCCGAGCGGCTTGGCTCCTCAGTGTCGATAGGGACCGGCAACTCGTGCTCGGCGATGGTGTTGTGTTGGCGGGCCTGCTCCCTGTGGCGTTCCTCTGGGGCTCGAGATGCCACTGCCTGGTGATGGGGCTCGACCTGACCTATCGAGCGCCTGGGTATCGGGCACTGGTGCGAATGGGTCTTCGGAGTGTGGCGCGCATCCTTGCGATCAGCCGAGCGACCGCACGGGAAGCACAGGGACTCGCACCGGGGGCCAGGGTCGAGCTGTTGAGGCTCGGCGTTGCCGAGCCGCCACCGATGGATCGGCGTGTCGCCAGGGAAGCACTCTGTGCCGCCCACGGGATCGCTCCGGACTGCGCGATCCTTGTTTCCGTGGGTCGCCTGGAGGCGAGAAAGGGCATCGATTGGTTCATTCGGGAGGTGTTGCCTTTGGTGGAGGATGAAGTCGTCTTTCTGGTGGCCGGTTCAGGACCGAGAGAGCCGGCGATCCGCCAGGCATCGGAGGCGCTGGCGCGTCGAGGACAGGTCAGGTTCTTGGGCCGGGTGACAGAGCACGAGAAGAACGTGCTCATGAGTGGCGCAGACGTGTTCGTCATGCCGAATATCTCAGTTCCCGGCGATATGGAGGGCTTCGGGCTCGTGGCGATCGAGGCGGCGATGCGGGGCACTCCCGTCCTAGGTGCCGATCTGGAGGGAATTCGTGACTCGGTCATTCCATCGAAGACTGGTTGGTTGGTTGAGGCGCAAGACCCGGAGGTGTTTGCAGAGGTCGTTCGGTTCGTTGCACAGAACCGGGCCGAGATGGAGCAGCGACGAATCTCGATCAGGAACTACGCCGCGGCTCATTTTTCCCTCGATGCGATGAGGCAGTCGCTGCTCGAATCCCTTGGCATCCAGGACGGTTCCGCGGATACGACGGGTGATGATGATCCGCGTTAGTCCGGGTGGTTCGCGCTGGGCCAACTCCCGCCGCTGTCGTCCTTCGGGTGTCTGTCGGTTCTCCACGAGATCGTGGATGCGGTTGCTCGTTCATCCGGGGGGACCCTCTCGATGTGATGATCCGACGTGACATCACCGCACTCCTCCGGTGCTGAGGGTCCGCCTGCTGCCAGAGATGGCTCAGAAGTTCGCGTCTCCGTGTTGGTCACACTGGGACTGGTGGTTCTTGTCGGCATCGTCCTGCTTGCACCCAGCCTGTTGGGCCAACGGGTCTTCCACGCGTCTGATCTCCTAGAGCGGCACGCTCCGTGGGTAGCCGCTCCTCCTCATTGGGGTCGGGTCACCAATCCGCTGGTGAGCGACACCGTCGATGGTGTCGGCCCGCAGGTGATCAACTTTGCGGAGCGCTTCCGGTCCGGTGAGCTCGCTCCGCTATGGAACGGTCTGATCATGGGCGGGCGGCCCTTCGCCGCGCTGCCCACCGAGGGGTACTACTCGCCGTTCAACGCTCCGAATGTGGTCTTCCCCACCTGGTATGCCTTTGGGGTGAGGAAGGCGCTGGAATTGGCGGCGGCGATCGCCCTCACCTTCCTCTTCCTGCGCCGCATCGGCATCGGGCGCCATGCCGCTCTCATCGGTGGCCTGGTGTACGCCTACTCGGGCTTCCAGGTGGTGTGGACCAACTGGTCCCAAGCCCGGATTGGCGCCTTGATACCGGGGCTCTTCTGGGCCGTGGAGGTGGTGGTGCGGTCGCCGCGGCTGCGCTCCGCGGTGCCCCTTGCGGCAATCAGCGCCGTGATGTGGCTCGAGGGGTTCCCCGCGGTCACGGTGTGGGCGCTGGTGTTCGCCGGTGTGTACGGCCTGGTCAGGGTGGCGCACCGCGGACCCGTCCGGGAGCCGGGCCGGCGGATTTCGCTGGCGCTCGCCGGCGTGGCGCTCGGGGTCGGGCTCGCCGCATTTCAGTTGCTCCCGTTCGCCTCGACACTCGGCGACGTCGACCTCGAGGCCCGTGAGCAACAACCCGGGGGGACGCTGGCGCGCCGAACCCTGGCAACGCTGGCTGTCCCAGACGCGTTCGGCAACCCGGTTCACGACAACTACTACGGGCCCTCCGACTACTACATCTACGGGCCGGTCAACTACGTGGAGAACCAGGCATTCCTCGGCATCGCCGCCTTGGGGATGGTGGGCATGGCGGCGGCGTACGGGGGGAGGGTGCTCGACCGCCGGCGCCGCCTCTATCTGTGGGGTGGAGTGGCCGTCTGCGGGGCGCTCATCTACGTCGGGGGTCCGCTGCTGGGTGCCGTCGAGGCGGTTCCCTTCCTCGGGTCAAGCCACATCGGCCGGCTCCGGTCGGTGATGCTGTTCCTGCTGGCCGTCCTGGCCGCGGTCGGTGTCGAGGCGGTGATCCGGCGCGAGCCGGGGCACCCTCCCCGACATGCGGTCCTCGTGGCAGCGTACGCGGTGATCGCAGCGATCGTCGGCGCCGGCCTCCTCCAGGCCTACCGGATGGCCTCGGTGGCCGGTCACGTCGATGCCTTCAAGACCGAGATCCTCTTCGCCGCGGTGGTCGGTCTCGTCGTGCTGGGGATCGTGGTGGCGTCCCACACCCGGCACGCGGTCCATGTCGTCTGGTTCCTGCCCCTCGTGATCGGGTTCGAGATCGTGCGCTTTGCCGGGCTCTGGTGGCCCCAACTGCCGGTTGAGCTCTATTACCCGGAGACACCAACCCACCGGTACCTCGCAGGAGTGGTCGGAGGGGAGCGGATCGCCGTCACCGACCGGACCATGCTGCCCAACGTGCAGTCGATCGCCGGCCTCAGGTCGGTCACCGCCCACTCCTTCTCCTTCCCCGAGTGGAGGGACCTCCTGCTTGCCGTCGACCCAGGGGTGTTCCGGCTCAGCGCCACCTACTCGTCGCTGGCGCACGACCCGGCGGTCGTCGGCTCGCCCGTCCTCGACCGTCTCGCCGCCCGATACCTCGTCGTGGACCCCCGCGCCGCGGTGTTCGGCGAGGCGCCCCCGCCATCGGAGCCAACCGGGGAGGTGACGATCGATGGGGGTGGCGCCATCGACCTGGATTGGGTCGCGGGCACACGGGCGGTCGTCATCGCCCTTCCCCGCGGTCACCACCCGGGTGCCGAGCCAGACGAGATCCAAGTCGAGGTGACCGGGCCAGGCGGCGAGGTGGTGTTCGGCTCGCGGATCATCACGAGGCCGATCGGGGCCGCCCGGCTGGAGATCGCCGTTCCCGAGCCGGTCGGGTGGGAGCCCGTGTCGGTGCGGCTCGGGGTGGCGGGGGACACACCGATGGTGCTCGGGGTCGCTGGCGACGGGTCGCCGGTCGTCGGCCGGGTGCTCTCCGCGGATGACGGGCTCCGCCTCGTCTACGCCGCCGACACCGTCATCTACGAACGCCTCCACGCCCTCGGCCGCATCCGCTGGGTAGCGAACAGTGTCATCATCGAGAGCCGCGGCGAGCGGATCGACGCCCTCGCCGCCGGGGTGGCTCCCGACACCGTGGTGCTCTCGTCGGGGACGCCGCGAACCGGCGACGCCATCGCCGCGGTGACGGCCGTCGTCGACGACGGAGGGGACCGGCTCATCATCGATGTCGAAGCCGATGGACCCGGCTACCTCGTGATCAGCGACTCGATGCAGGAGTGGTGGAGGGTCCGCGTCGATGGCGAGGTGGTGGAACCGCTCGAAGCCGACCATGTGGGCATCGCCATCCCGCTGGGAGAGGGAGCCCACCGAATCGATGCGGTGGTGCGACCTCCCGGATGGGGGCTCGGGCTCGCTGTCTCCTTGCTGTCCCTTCTCCTCGTAACGCTCCTGATCCCGAGGCGCCGATGGTGGAGGTCCGGTCGGGGCCGTCCCCGCGGCGACGCCCTCACCGACGGCTGATCGAGACCCGCTGCAGCAGGAACCCGAGGTGTCTCGGGTCGTCGGAGATCCCCAGGTTCCGCGGGCTGTTGGCATCTGGGAACGAGAGGCTCATCGTGGGCTCCCGGGTAAAGGCGATCCGGATGGTCGCTTCGATGGTTGCCGGCTCGCGCGACTCGAGCGCGGTGAAGCGGGATTCTCCGTTGCCATTCGACCAGCCCACCCTTGGCTCGGACCCTTCGGGTCCGTATGGGATCCCCGAGATGGCCACCGTCCACTCGCCGGTGGAGAGCGGCGGCAGTCGGAGCGTCGCCTCGTCGGCGTCCGACCAGCGGCCCTCCGCACCGTGTGGGGTGCTCCACCCCCGCCCCAGGAGGGCTTCGCCGTCCCCTCCGGGCCACGTGCTCCATGCGCCGCTGCCGGTGTCGCGGATGGTCGCCGCCATGTCTCGGCGGCGGTGTGTGTCCCGCGCCGCCGCCGTCAGCCCGGCGACGACCGCATCGTGAAAGGGGGTGCCGGTAATCGGGTCGAGCAGGGGCGTCCGAACGGGCTGGGGCGCCATGTCGGTGAACATGAACAGTTCCCGGACCAATCGGGAGATCTCTTCGTCGATGGGGGCGGGCAGGTAGAAGTAGTCGCGGTCAGGCTTGTACACGGCGAGGCGCTCGGCGACCAGGGCGAGGATCGCCTCCCGGTGCGTGCGGGGTGCCACCTCGAGCAGCACGTCGATGAGCCCGGCGCCCATGGTGAGCCAACCGCGGCGCCGCCGGTACTCGGGGAAGTTCACGAAGCGCTGGTATTCGTTCGCGGGGTGGGCCCGCTTGTGATACCTGGGCCCGTCGACCCGGCGCAGCGGCCCGCTGGCGGCGAGGCGGGCGAGGAGGACGAATTCCTCCTGGCAGCTGGAATCGGGTGTGATCGCCAGGGCATCCCGATCGCGTTCGAGGAGGGAGATGCGGAGCATCCCGTGCATCGGCTCGTGGCGCAGGCGCTCGACGAGGGTGAGCACTCGTTCCAGCGGGCTGCCCAGAATCGAAGGCGTCGAATCGAGATCTGATCGAGAGCCAAACCACTGCAGGTCGGCAAAGGCGACCGAGGTGTCGCGGTGGGTGAGCATCTCCGCTCGCAGCCTCTCCAGGAAGTCGGGGTCGGCGAGATCGTCCTGCTGCCAGAAGCAGAAGAAGGGGAGGTCGGCCCGGCGGACCAACCAGTTGTAGTTGCCCTCCCAGCCCAGTCGCCGGTCGTGGACGACCATCTCGAATCGGGGATCGTCAAGGAACGGACCGCACACGGCGGCCGACTCGGCGTCTTCGCCGTCGACGCTGATCAACACGCGGAACCCCTGATGGTTCTGGCTCTGGATGGACCGGAGGGTGTCGGCCACGAATTCGGCTCCCCGGTACACCGGGACGCCGATGAAGACATCGGGTGCTGTGGAGCGCCCACGGCTCCATGCCCTGGCAAGCCGATCTCTCATGCCCGACCCGGTTCGTGTTCGGCACCGGAGGGCATGCCGCCATCGGCGACCATGACCGGCAGGTTTCGGCGGCGCTGTATCACGGCGGTGAGGTTAGGTGGGCCGGAAGGGCGACCTGGTCCGCCAAGGTGAGCCCGCTCGGCGCCGCCACCGGGGCCCCCCCGTTCAGGTTCGCCTCCCATCCGCCGATGAATTCACTGAAATGACCAAAGACCATCGACCCCATCGCCGCGGGGTCGCGCAATTCTCGGACCGTGACAGAATCCAACGGGTGAACCCATCGATCCCGACGCGGGTCGCGCGGGCGCTGGCAGCGGTCCTGGTCGTGGCGACGGTGGTCGTCTCGGCTGACGCGGCCTCGGCCGACGAAGGCCTGATCGTCTTCGACGGTGGAGGCTGGGGCCATGGCGTGGGGATGCCGCAGTACGCGGCACGCGGGATGGCCGACGACGGCTACACCCACGACGATATCCTCGAATACTGGTACCAGGGGACCGGCCTCGCCCCGGTCTCGTCGATCGGAGGCGTTCCCGACCCGATCCGCGTCGGCATCAACTACGTGCTGGTCGGAGGTCAGAAGCAGTACCGGCCCTTCAAGTGGCAGGAGTTCTCGGTCGTCCAGGACACCGGCTCGACCGGTGTCGTGACCGCCTGCCTGCCAGGCGAGGCCGAGGGGTCGTGCTCGATCACGATCGACCCCGGGGTCACCTGGCGATACCAGTGGTTCGACGCCGAGGGTGGGTTCTGTTCCCTCACCCGGGCGGGTTCGACCGTATACAGCCACGCCACCGCGTGCGAGGTGCGGCTCTACTGGACCGATCAGCCGAACACCCGCATCAGCTTCCCCGGCGGAGATGTCGCCCGGACCTTCGCTCGGGGTCACATCGCCTTCCTGGCACCGGTTACCCGCTCTTGGAACGGCTCCAACCACACCGGGTTCCACTTCAACGTGGTGCTCGGCATCGACGAGTACGTGTACGGGCTCGCCGAGATGCCGGTCTCCTGGCCCGAGGAGGCGTTGGAGGCGCAGGTCGTCGCCGCACGCACCTACGCCGCCCGCAAGGCCAAGTCGGGCCTGCGGTCGGACTGTTCGTGCCACGTGGTCTGGGACACCTTCGACCAGGCCTATCGCGGGTGGCACTCCCTCAACGAGGGAAATACCACCTATGGCCACCGGTGGAAGGCCGCCGTCGACAACACCGCCGGCGAAGTAGTGGTGTACCCGGCCGGGTCCACGACGATGGCCGGCACCTTCTACAGCTCCTCGACCGGAGGGGCCAGTGAGAACGTATGGGACGTTTGGGGCCCGGACACGCCCTCCTATCGAGCCACCTACGCCTACCTGGCGACGCAGCCCGACCCGTGGAGCGGGCGCTTCGCCGGCGAGACCTCGACAATTCGCTGGTCCAAGAGCATGACTCCCTCCGCGGTGGCGGCCGCCCTCGGCTTCGACGAGATCTTCGACATCCGGATCCTGGCGCTGCGCGAGTCGGGGAGCCCGAGTGACATCGTGGTAGACGGGCTGATCGGCTCGGTCCCCACCGAGAGCCACTACACGGGTAACCAGCTGGCGTCGGCGCTGGGCCTGAGGTCGCATTACATCTACTCGATCACGATGCCGGGCAGCGAAGGCACCGGGGGAGGGACCCCGCAGGACCTTGCCGCCTCGATCGGGGTCCATGACTCCGCCACGGGCATCTTCAGCCTCTACGCCCCCGACACCGGGGGGAGCACCTCGTTCTACTACGGCAACCCGGCCGACATCCCCTACTCGGGGGACTGGAACGGCGACGGCATCACCACGCTCGGCCTCTATCGGGTGAGCGCCGGGTACCTGTTCCTGCGGAACTCGAACACCCAGGGGATCGCCGACATCCAGATCTTCTACGGCAATCCGGGCGACCTTCCGCTGGCGGGCGACTGGAACGGCGACGGCAAGGAGACGATCGGGATCTACCGGCCGTCACGGCGCACGTTCTATCTGCGGAATTCCAACACCCAGGGGATCGCCGACATCGAATTCGCGTGGGGGAACAACGGCGACATCCCGCTCGCCGGCGACTGGAACGGGGACGGGATCACCACCGTCGGCGTGTACCGTCCTTCGACGAAGATGCTGTACCTGACCAACGGCATGGGTGGCGCCAGCGACATCGTGTATCACTACTCGGGGGCGCAGTCCGGTGACCGCATCATCGTGGGCGACTGGGATGGCGACGGCCGCGACACGGTGGGCGTGTACCGGCCGGCGACCGCCACCTTCTACCTGCGCAACAGCTACACCGCGCCCAACGCCGATCACATCATCGTGTTCGGCACCCCCAACCGGACGCCCGTGAGCGGACACTGGGGCTGATGCCCGGTCCAACCCGGGCCAGCGTCGTCGTCGTCACCCATCAGGCTGCCTCGCTCGTCGAGGGAACCCTCCGGCACATCGTCGATGATCCCCACGGGCCCACCGACGTCGTGGTGGTCGACAACGCCTCGACCGACGGCACCGACGAGATCGTCGGGCAGCTCGGAGTCCGTCTCCTCTGGCTGGAGGAGAACCGCGGGTTCGGCGCCGCCGTCAACGAGGGCTTCCGTGTCGCCACCGAGGACACCGTGGTGATACTCAATCACGATGTGGCCGTCGCGCCGGGGTGGCTGCCGCCCCTCCTGGCCGCCCTCGAGGAGCCCGGCGTCGGCGCGGCGATGGCGACCATCGAACTTGCTGCCAGCCCGGGTCATTTCAACACCTCGGGTGGCAGGATGACCGTGTCCGGCCTCGCCTGGGTGAGCGACTACGGAGTTCCCATTCCGGAGGAGGCCGGCCCCGTCACCGTTCCGTTCCCCTCGGGTGCTGCCTTCGCCATGAGAAGGGATGTCTGGGACCGGATCGGAGGGATGTGGGGTGACCTGTTCCTGTATCACGAGGACACCGACCTCGGCTGGAGGCTCCGCCTTGTCGGCCTCCGCACCGTTCGGGTTCCCGGTTCGCGGGTCGCCCATGACTACGACTTCTCCCGAAACCCGGAGAAGTTGAGCCTGCTGGAGCGCAACCGGCTGATGCTCCTCCTCGCCAACTACCGGCGGTCGACGGTTGCCCTGCTGGCGCCGGCGCTGATCCTCCACGAGATGGGGACCCTCTGGGTGGCGCTGCGCCAGCGATGGGGGAGGGCCAAGCTCCGCACCTGGGTCGATGTCTTCCGACGGCGACGAGCCATCGGGGAGCGGTACCGGTGGGTGCAGGCGGGACGGTCGGTGGGCGACGCCGTCATCCTGCACCAGGCGGTGGGGAGCCTCCACGAGATCGGTCTTCCCGGCATGGAGGCGCCGCGGGGTTCGGCGTTCGTCTCGCGGCTCACCGACATCTACGTCGGTGTGGTTCGACCCGTCGTGGCCGCGATCGACCGCCGCCACGGGCTCTCGGTTCAGTGGCCGCGCTCGTCCGGTGGAGGCTGATCGGCACGATTCTCGCGCCGCGCCGCATCCGCCAGGGCCACGGACTCGGCCAGGTCGCGCATCTTCTCCTGGAGGCGGGAAAGCATCACGGAGAGGTGAAGGACCAGCCCGAGGAGAACGAGGTTGGCCACCAGGAACAGCGTGGTGGTGCCGGCCCGGATGCCGAGGAAGTCGCTGAGGGCGTCGAGCCACGGCCGGACGAGCGCCAGACCGACGATCCCCGCACCGACACCGATCCAGATCACCCCGAAGCGCTCCTTGAGCGACCCGCGGCGAACCAGCCAGAGGATGCCGAGGAACACCGCGGCGGCGAGCACGAAGACGGCGACCTGGGCACGCGTGGTCATGGGGTCAGCCTACGGCGCTCGGTAGTGTGAGGGGCGCGGCTCCCGGGGAGGTGTGGTGGGTCGATTTCAGGCGCTGCGACGCGTCGTGCGCGCCGGCGCCGCCCGGCTCACCGCCGATCGGGTGCTCGTCGGGCTGATCGCCGTGGCGTTCTTTGTCCGATTGGCCTGGCTGCTCTACGCGCAGCCCGCGCCGGTGTCCGACTTCAACGACTACCGGAACCTGGCGAGGTATCTACTCGATCACGGCCAGTTCGGGTACCCCGAGCCGACGGCCTTCTTCCTGCCGATGCACCCACTGCTCCTGACTGGCCTGATGGTGGTTTCGAGCGGCGATCTCTGGCTCGGCCTGGGGATGGTCGTCGTCTCCACGATCGCCTGCTTCCTCGTGTATCGGCTCGGCATCGAGATGTGGCGCGATCGGCCCGTTGCCTACATCGCCGCCGGCATCGCTGCGGTGTTCCCCACCTTCGTGTTGTACTCCCCGGTGCTGGCGACCGAGCACCTGTTCACCGTGCTCATGCTGGCCGCCATGCTGACCGTGCTCCGGCTGCGATCGAACCCGGCGAAGCGGACCGCGCTGGTGGCCGGAATCTGGCTGGGCGCGGCGACGCTGACTCGGGGCGAGGCGGTGTTCTATGTCCCGGCGTTCCTGGTCTTCGTCTGGTTCGGGTCGGGCTTCGCAGGCAGCCGAAGGAAGCTGATCCACGGCGGCGTATTGGTGTTGGGGGTGCTCGCCGTCCTTGCCCCTTGGGCGCTCAGGAACGCTCTCGTGGTGGCGCCGGATGCCGGGCTGTCGTCGAGTGCGGGGATGAACTTCTACTTCGCCCACAACGACTCCAGAAACTACGGGCCGTACGAGCCCAACCCGTTGCAGGGGCTGAGCGCCGACGAGGCGAGCCGCCGCGGATGGAGGCTGGCGTTCGAGTACCTGGCGGAGAATCCGTTGAGGCTCGTGGCTGACGTGCGAACCGGCGTCACCCGGTTCTTCACCTTCGACGACTACCCGCTGTTCTGGAGCACCCGGGCGATCGAGCATCGGGGCGATCGCAACTTCACGACGAAGCCGCTGGCGCTCTCGGAGTTGCTGGGCCAGGTGAACCGTGCGGCGGCTGCCGCCCTGCTGGTGCTGGCCGCAGCCGCCGTCCTCATGTGGCGCACCTGGCCCGTCGAGGTTCGAACTCTGCTGCTGCCGCTCATCCTGTCGCCGTTCGTGCTGCGAACCGTGATCTACTGGGCGCAGCCACGGTTCAGGTACTTTTTCGACGTGCTGGCGGTGCTCTTCGCCGCATCGGTGATCGTGGCCTTGCGGCGGACCGGGCACGAACCGGCGGCGTGAGGCCGCTCAGCGGCCGTGCCGTTCGGTGCCGTCGCGGGGTTCTATCCGGTGGCGGGGCTTGACCAGGATCGCCAGGGTCAAACCCATGAGGTGGCCGGCGGCGCGTGGAGGGCTCGTCCCCTCGCCGGCCGCCCGTGGTGACATCGGTACGCCCACCTGGCCGATCCGTGCCCCGCTGCGGTGAGCCAGCAGGATGGCCTCGACGGTGTCTCCCAGGTACTCGGCCGGGTACTGCTCGGCGAAGACCGACAGCAGCGGCTCGCTGATGACCCGAAAGCCCGAGGTGACGTCGTCGAGCTCCACCCCGACACGGCGTGACACCACGCGGGCCAGGGCTCTCATGGCCATGCGGCGGATCGGGGGCACCGGATATCCCGCCGCCGCGAACCTCGAGCCGATGACCAGGTCGAGGCCGGAGTCGGCTGCGGCCAGGAGCGCCGGTATGGCGGAGGGGTCGTGCTGGAGGTCGGCGTCGACCTGGACGACGCGCTGCACGCCCCTATCGACGCAGTAGCGGAATCCGGCTCGCAGCGCCCCGCCCACGCCGACGTTGATCGGCAGCGTGACCACGCTGGCTCCGGCGCGCGCCGCCACCTCGGTGGTGGCATCGGTCGAACCGTCGTCGACGACCACCGACGGGAGCCCCATCCCGGCGACTGCCGCGACGACCTGACCGACGGTGGTCTCCTCGTTGAAAGCAGGGATGATCACCGCGGTCACCACGGGTCGTCCTCTCCGGGGGGCCCGGCGATGGCGAGGCCCGCCGCGAACCACCAGGCCGGTTCGAACAGCACCGTCTGGGTGATCGCCGTGGCCAGCGACACCACCAGGGCGGCGACGGCGACCTGGCTCGGTCTCGATCGGACGACCTGGGAGAACAGGAAGAGGAAGCCGGCCAGGCCGACGATCCCGGTCTCGCCGAGCAGCTGGAGCACCAGGTTGTGTGGCTCCTGCACGCCGTCGGCGACCCAGCCCGTGCCGAGGCCGGCGCCGCGCAGCGGGTCGTCGGTGAAGAAGTCCCAGTAGATCGGCCACACCGATCCCCGGTAATCGATGCCCCCTCCGCCCGGTCCGCCGCTTCCCTCGCCTGGCCCGAGGCTGAGACCCTGGCGGATCCGGAAGGACATCTCATCACCGAGGTCTCCGCCGACGCTCGCCGGGTCGAGCACCCACACCAGCGCCAGCAGGGCCGCCGTGGCGAGGGCGGCGGAGACCGCCAGCCTCACGCCGTCCCACCATCCCCGATCCCGGTCGACAAACAGCACCACGGCAAGACCCACGATCATCCCGAGCAGGCCGCTGCGGCTCAGGGTCATCACGATGCCGAGCCAGAGGCCACCGACGACGAACGCGTCCACGGCGCGCCGCCCGGATCCCAGTCCCCGCCTGATCGCCAAGAAGGCGAGCGCGGCCCACAGGTTCATCCAGGCGGCGGCATAGCCGGGGTCCTGATGCCAGTTGGTCAGCGCCACGAACCCCTCGTCGAGGTACGCCGTCTTCGTGACCCGGTCGACCGACGGCAGGCTCGAGATGGCCTCGCTCGCGCCGGCGCCGAAGGTGCCGACGGCGACGAGCGAGAACACCACCGCGGAGGCTGCCATGGCCCCCGCCGACCAGAAGATGACACGGAGCGTTCGCCGGCGCATCCCGGGGAGGCGGAGCTCTCGCTCGGTGACGAGCATCACCGCACCACCCACGGCGAGTGCGAGGAGGAGCCGGACGAAGCGCTCCCCGCCGGCGCCGGCCCAGGAGGCCGCCACCGCGGCGAGGAAGACGGCCAGGCCGAATGAGGCTCTGCGGTGCCATGGCCACTTCCGGGCGCGGACCCCCTCCGCCGCGTGGAGAAGTACGAGCACGACAACCAGAGCAAGCCAGGGTTTCCACGAGATCCAGGCGCGGAGGTAGACCGTGTGGAGCGGCAGCAGGGCGACGGCGGCCAGGAAGAGGGCCGACCGCCGACCGACGACCGGGTCCGGAGCCCGGCCGATCACGGCCTGAGAGTCGTCTGATCGCACGATTCGGGGACGGTACCCGACGCTCCCGTGGGAGTGGTCACCCGCCCGCGTGTACCTCGAGGGGGCCAGGCTCCACAGGACACTGTGACCTGAGCGCCCCCCTCCCTCCTTTGGGGTACTCCCCCGGAAGCCGGGGTGAGACGTCGTTTGTCTGTTCTGTCTTCTCTTCGGTTACTCCATATGAGCGTCCTCCTCCGCCGTCTTCGGCGGGGGAGGTGGCGCCGCCGTCTTCGGCGGTGACGGAGGGGGCAGCGGAGACAGCGTGCGAGTAGACCATGTCCTCGTCGGATCTAGCCCAGGCTCGTGCGAAGGGTCAGCTGCCCGCCTCCCCCTTTCGGGGTACTCCCCCCGGAGGTGTTCGGACTGGGGGAGACGTATTTCTTCTCAGGTTGCGCCCAGTCTCGCTCGCAGGGTCAGCTCAGAAGAGACTGGTTATCCCCCTGAGCCGAACACTCAGCCGGTCAGGGCTGGAAGAAGCGTCCTGCGATGGGGAGCCAGGTGGGCTCGCCGAACGAGATAGTGGCGTCGGCGGCGCCCTCGGAGTTGGTGTAGCGGAGGTAGAACTTTCTGACGCCTGGCCGGTAGAGGCCGGGGGTGTCGGTGTTGTTGTTGTTCC
>Ga0214472_10000365_pt1 | contig 56945 bp, 43 predicted proteins | sample RVTome_6_FD_207662 | JGI IMG/M metagenome (GOLD analysis project Ga0214472, IMG submission 207662) | Soil microbial communities from uranium-contaminated site in the Upper Colorado River Basin, Wyoming, United States - RVT140D175 | ecosystem: Environmental > Terrestrial > Soil > Contaminated >...
CCCATCCTCGCCTGACCGCGATCATGCGGCATGGACACCAACAGCGCCAACGCTCGTCCATGACCACGAAGACAACCATAGACCAAGGTCGGATGAGAAAACCGAATATCAATTAGACAACAGTATATCAATTAGGCCCGCCGCCCCGGATTACGGGGACGGTGCACCGATCCCCGAATGCGATTTCCCTTCTAAAATAGGAAAAGCTCTGCCAGCCTTGCGTGGCTGAGTCGTCATTCGGCTCCCGCGCTCGCTCTTTGACCCCGTCGGCTCCCTCCCTTGGCGCGCCCGTCCGCTATCCTGCCGTTTCCGCTCGCGCAGCGGGAACTCCGTGACCTTTCGAACGGCATGGGAACTATCCTTACGCATGGCGCGCAACGCTGCGTGTGAAGTTTGTGAAGTTAGAGCAATAAAATAACACGCCAGCCCCTCCACGACCCCTGGCCACCCCCGACCTGTGTCAACCAGTGTCAACCGGACCGGCGACCGCGCTCGTCGCCTACAGCTACGACGCGGCGGCTGATCCGGAGAACCGCCTGAAGTGGGTCGTGCAGCCAGGCGGCACGCGGCACATCCGCTATGACGGGCACAGGCTCCAAAAGGCGATGCCGATGGCGATGATCGTGCGGCGGCTCTTTACATCGGAGAGGCGCGCGATCGGCAGGCCCAGAAAGGCGTGGAAAAAGACGAAGGCGAAACCGGTGAGCAGCGAGAATTCGGTGTCGCTGATCTGCGGATCCGCCTTGATCGGTTCGACGAGCAGCGAGATGATGCTGCGGTCGAGCGTCGCGACCAGCAAGGCCAGGGTCAGCACCGTCAGGCCCCAATAGGCCCGGCCTGGAGCGGGCCACACTTCTCCCGCGCGATCGTTCACAGCATCCTCCCCATCGCCGAAATGTTTCCCGTTTCGCGCGGATTCATTTCGTCTAGCCAAGTTTGCTGGCGTAGAATAGGTAGACTGCTACCTAATTTCGATGAACCTCAGTTTGGAGTCTTCATGGCCCTCGATCGCCCCTTCGATCCCGAAACCGACATCGTCTCGCGCGGGGATACGCCGCCGCTAATCGAACGCGGCTGCGATATCTGTGTCGTCGGGTCGGGTGCATCGGGCATTTCTGCGGCGATCGAAGCGGCCCGGGCCGGACGCGACGTCATTCTCGTCGATGGCCTGCCAGCGCTCGGCGGCCAAGCGGTCAACTCGATCATCGGCATGTTCTGCGGCCTCTACACCCCGGGCGAGGAGGGGACGCAGCTGACGCATGGTATCGCCGACGAGCTGATCGCAGAGCTTGGCGCGACCGACGATGTCAAGGTCGTCGGCGGCGGGGTGATGAAGGTCGCGATGTACAACGAGGTTGCGCTTGGCCGTTGGGTCGAGAAGAAAGTGCTCGACGAGGGGATCACGCCGCTGACCGGCGCGATTATCCGCCGCGTGAACATGGACGACCGCCGGGTCATGTCGCTCGATATCGCGACCCGCCATGGTGACGTTCGGATCACCGCGACGGGCTTTATCGATGCGACGGGTGACGCCGCGCTTACCTGGCAGGCCGGGCTCGACTGCCGGGTTCACAAGAACGGCCAGGTCTATGGTTCGCAGATGATCGTGCTCGAGGATTTCGATGGTTCCAAGCGGCCGGAATGGGATGAAATGGCGACGGCGATCCGCGAAAAGGGCGCGGATTACGGCCTGATGCGACGGGATGGTTTTGCGCTGGCCTATCCGGGGCGCAATGTCGCGGTCGCCAACATCACCCATGTCGAAACCCCGCTCGATCCCTTCGGCGCGGCGGAAAAGGCACTGGAGGGCAAAGAGCAGGCCGACCGTTCAGTGACCTTCCTCAAGAGTGAATTTCCGGAGACCTATGGCAATGTCCGCGTCCGAGCCTATGGCCTGCCGGGCATCCGCCAGACGCGCTGGATCGTCGGCCGCCACTATCTGACGGTTGACGAGGTGCGCGCGGCGACGAAGTTCGACGACGCCGTTGCCCGCTGTTCCTGGCCGCTGGAACAGCATCACAACAAGGAAGGCTATGTCTGGGAAATCTTCCCCGAAGATCATGTCCACACCGTGCCGCTGCGTTCGTTGACCGTCGACGGGGCCGACAATCTGATCGCCGTCGGCCGTTGTATCGACGCTGATTCCACCGCGCTTTCCTCGGTTCGGGTGATGGGGCCGTGCATAGCGATGGGGGCGGCCGCCGCACATGCGCTTGACATTGCGGGCGCGGGGAGCGTTCATCAGATTGATCTTGAAGCGCTGAAGGAGCGGATCCGCCCGAATATCGAAGGTTAGCCAGGCCGGGTGCGTCGCGGAAACAAAATGGGGTACGGCATGACGGTTGGCATCAACGAACGGGCGTGGGGCGGCGATGAGGAGGAAACTCCCGCAGCGGCGCACGAAGACGATTCCTTTTTCGGCGCCAATCATCCCGAGCGCCACCTTGTCAGCTTCGAAGCGATGGCGTCGTTCGATGACGACAGGCTGTTTCGCGCGACGCGCGCGATCGTCGTCGCCGCGCGGCGCTGGCGCAAAATCGCCAATGATCGCGTGAAGTTGGTCGGCCAGACGATGGCGCGCTGGGAAACGCTGTTCCTTGTCGCCTATTCGAAGAAGGAATTCACCCAGGGCGAGCTCGCCCGCATCATCAGTGTCGAGGGCCCCACCATGGTGCGGATGCTCGACTTGTTGGCGAAGGAAGAGTTGATCGAGCGCCACCAGGGCACGGAGGATCGCCGTGTCACGGTGAACCGAATTACGCCAAAGGGGCGCGTGGTTGTCGAAGAGATCATGGCGATTACCGGGCAGCTGCGCGCAGAGGTTTTCGCCGATATCGACCCGAACGATCTCGAAACCTGCGTCCGCGTTCTTAATCAGGTTCTCCTGAAAACCGACGAATATCTGAGCTGAACCGGGCGCGCCACGCGCTACCAAGCCCTTTGCAAAGGCTGATAGTTCGCCTTGCATACAAATATTGGTAGAATGCTACGCATAAATTTGCCAAGCTGGCTCCGGGAGAGACTCGGATGGTACAGCTGACCGCCGAAGAACGGGCGATGCTCGACGGCGCTGAAGGCGCGGCGACGCAAAAGGCTATGGATCTGCTCGTGCGCTATGCCGACGCGCTGGGCGCCGAACGCTTTGTCGAAACCGACAATGTCGCTGGCGTGCCTGGCGCTGCTCACGGATTCCTCAAAGAGTACTATCGGGAACAGGGAGGCGACTATAACGCGATCTTCTCGCTGTTCGATCTGGATAGCGACGAGGTCGTCGAAGCTCCGCGGATGAAAGCCTTTTCCTGCCATTTACAGGGCGGCATGGATCCAGAGCTTTGGCGCGAGCAGGGGATGAGCGAGGAGGCGCATGACGGCTTCGTCTATGACGAGGAACAGAATGCCGAGCACGGCGTCCAGCTCCTAAAAACCTGCACGCCCTATGTCGCGGGCAACGTTCCCGCCTATGGCGAGCATTGCGCCTGGATGGAAAGTTCCGCCGTTGTCTATTGCAACAGCGTCGCCGGCGCGCGCACCAACACCGAAGGCCGCGAATCGACGAGCGCGGCGATGCTGACGAAACGCATTCCCTATTGGGGCTATCATTGCCCCGAATATCGTCACGGCCAGCACGCAATCGCCGTCGAGATTCCGGTCGGCGATGTCTTCGAATGGGGAATGCTCGGCTATTTCGTCGGCCAGTCGGTTGAGGACGAGATCCCCGTCATCACCGGCAATATCACGAATCCCAGCCTGATCAGGCACAAGCATTTCGGCGCGGCGGCGGCGTCGTCGGGTGGCGTCGAGCTTTATCACATGGTCGGGATTACGCCCGAAGCGCCGAGCGCCGCAGCTGCCTTCGGGCCGAACCTGCCTGAGCAGCATTTCGTTTATGACGTGGCGGCGCGACAGCGAACCTATGAGACGCTGAACGCCGTCGGCGAGTGCAAGGATGTCGATTATGTGATGCTCGGCTGCCCGCATTATTCGATCGAGCAGATCGCCCACGCAGCGCATCTGATCGAAGGTCGCACGGTCCACGAAAACTCCGCGCTCTGGGTCTTCACCTCGCGTGCCGTGAAGGCGGTGGCGGATCGCAACGGTCACACCGAAACGCTCGAAAATGCCGGGGCGTATCTTATGACCGATACCTGTTCGGCGATCAGCCAAGCGATCCCCGAAGGTACGAAGGTCGCGGCGCTCGATAGCGCCAAGCAGGTCCACTATCTGCCGGCGATGATGGATATCGAGGGCTGGTACGGGACCACCGCCGAATGCATCGATGCGGCTTGTACGAGCCGGTGGGAAGGGCGGTTGCAATGAAGCCCGACACGCTCGACACCGTCGTCATGCTGCAAGGCAGGGGTATCACCCGCGGCGTTGCCGAGGGTGAGGCGATGGTGACAACGCAGACGATTTCCGGCTGGGGCGGCGTCAATCCGATGACCGGCACCGTTATCGAGAGCCGGCACGAACTGAAGGGTCGCAGCTTTGCCGGCAAGATACTGATTTTCCCGGGCGGCAAGGGATCGTCCGGATGGTCCGCGATTTTCCACATGACTCGGCTGATGGGCACCGCGCCGCTCGCAATGATTTTCACCCAGATGACTCCGAAGGTGGCGCTGGGCGCGGTCGTGATGCGGATTCCGGCGGTTACCGAGCTGGACCGCGACCCTTTCGACCTCATCGAAGATGGCGATCGCGTGCGCGTCGATGGCGACAGGGGCGAGGTGACGATCTGGAAGGGAGGCTACGGATAAGGGCGCTGTCCGCATACGTGTTCCAAAAGATACAGATGCGGATAATGTTATAGATACATACAATCTATCTTGGGGGGACTGTCACGAATCGCTAATATCCGGTCCGCTTCAAGGGCAAATGAACAATAAAAATGCGGAAAAACCCGCTGAGGAGAGGAAATGTGACGCACGTCGTCCACCGGCCCCGACAGGTCGCGACCGCGCTTTTGGCCGCGGTCCTGGCATTTTTGCCGATATCCGTTTCGGCGCAGCAGACATCGTCAGCCACGGTGTACGGCGAGGTCCGCCAGCGCGGCCAGGCACGCAGCTACACATCGGCGGTCGGCGATCTCGATGCGGGCATGCGCATCAACAGCGTGCGGACCGAAGGCGGTCCCTGGCAGGTATGCACCGGTAACAACTATCGCGGCCGCTGCATGATCGTCGATGGCGATCTTGACAATGTGAAAGGTGAGTTCGGCTTTTTCTCGACGATCCAGTCGATGCGCCCGGCGTCCGAAGCGAACGCCGCGCCGGCCTCCGGAACGCCTGCGGCACCGCCCGCTAATGCAACAACGGCCACGCCTCCGGTAGCGAGCGGCGAAGGTATGCGCGGCAGCGCCGCCCAGTTTTTCCCCGAACCGCTTTGGAACGGCGCGCCGATTACTGCCGGTGATGCGACGGCTCTATCGGCCTTTTGCCGGGCAGCCGGTTTCGGCCGCGTCACCTCTTCGGGTTCGGTGATGCGGGGCGGCGCCGATATCGCCGTCGACCTGCTCTGTACGGAACCGCTTTCGCAGTGATCGGGCCGCGCGCCTTGATCGCGATGGTAATCTTCGCCGGCCTGGCTTTGTCCGGGTGCAGCGAACCTGCGGTTGGGCAAGTCGATCAGGGACGGCTGCTGGCCGCCTCCTCCGATGCCGACAACTGGCTGAGCCACGGCCGAACATGGGACGAACAGCGTTTCAGCCCGCTTGCAGATGTCAACGATGCCAATGTCGGGGAACTGGGCCTCGCCTGGTCGGTCGATCTCGACACCAGCCGCGGCCAGGAAGCGACGCCGATCGTCGTCGATGGCGTGATGTTTGTCTCGACCGCCTGGTCGAAAGTGATGGCGCTCGACGCGGCCACCGGTGCGGTGCTCTGGCGCTACGACCCCGAAGTCGACGGGTCGAAGGGCGCCCATGCTTGTTGCGATGTCGTCAATCGCGGCGTTGCCGTTTGGGAGGGCCGGGTGTTTGTCGGTACGATCGACGGGCGCCTGATCGCGCTCGATGCCGCGACCGGCGAGGAGGACTGGTCGGTCGTTACAGTCGATCAGGCACAGCCCTATACGATCACGGGCGCGCCGCGCGTGTTCGATGACAAGGTGGTGATCGGCAATGGCGGGGCCGAGCTCGGAGTGCGCGGCTATGTCACCGCATATGACACCGACACCGGAGAGCAGGTCTGGCGCTTCTACACGGTGCCCGGAAACCCTGCCGATGGGCCGGATGGCGTCGCGTCTGACGGCGCGATGGCGGATCTCGCCGCGGCGACCTGGCATGGCCAATATTGGGAGATGGGCGGCGGCGGTACGGTTTGGGATTCGATTGTCTACGATCCCCAATTCGATCAATTGCTGATCGGCGTCGGCAACGGCAGCCCCTGGAACCATCGCGCGCGTTCGGACGGGGAAGGGGACAATCTCTTCCTCTCCTCGATCGTCGCGCTCGATCCCGATACCGGCGAATATAAATGGCACTATCAAGCCAATCCCGGTGAGACGTGGGACTTTACGAATACCCAGCAGATCACGCTCGCCGATCTCGAGATCGACGGCGAAGTCCGGCATGTTCTGATGCAGGCGCCCAAGAACGGCTTTTTCTACGTCATCGACCGCGAAAATGGCGCGCTGATCTCGGCAGAAGCCTACGCGCCGGTCAACTGGGCCGAACGGATCGACTTGGAGACGGGCCGGCCGGTGGAAGTTGCCGCGGCGCGCTACGCCGACGAACCGTTCCTCGTCTTTCCGTCCGGGATCGGCGCCCATGCCTGGATGCCGATGAGTTACAGCCCCGAGACCGGGCTCGTCTACATTCCCGCGATGCATGTGCCGCTGACCTATGGCGACGATGTCGATTATGATCGCCATCCTGGCCGCTGGAACACCGGGGTCAACTTCCAGTCACCGCCGGCGGGTGCCGTTCCCGGCGACGACGCTCCCGCGCGTCGTCGTGCGCTCACTGCGATGACGCGGGGCATGCTGGTCGCATGGAATCCGGTGCGGCAGGAGGCCGCCTGGACTGTAGAGCATGACTGGCCTTGGAATGGCGGAACGCTGGCGACCGCCGGCAATCTTGTTTTCCAAGGCGACGCCCATGGCTATCTGCGCGCATATCGCGCCGATACTGGCGACGAGCTCTGGAGCTTCGGTTCCCAGCGCGGCATCGTCGCCGGCCCGATCACCTATCGCGTGAACGGCGCGCAATATGTCGCCGTGATCGCCGGCTATGGCGGATCGATGGGGATGGCGACGCCGTCTTCCTTCATGCGGCACCCGCAACCCAATGGCGTGATGCTGGCTTTCCGGATCGATGGCGCTGCAACGCTCGCGCCGCTGCCAGATCTAGCGCAGCCGCCGCTCGCGCAATCCGCCGAGACGTTCACCGCAGCGCGCCGCAGCGAAGGCGAGCGTTGGTTCATGACCTATTGCGCCATCTGTCATCTCGGTCCGGTCAATCCCGATCTCCAGCGATCGGCGGTCGCAACCGATGCCGAGGCGTGGCGCTCGGTTGTGATCGGCGGAACGCTTGCGCGGACCGGCATGGCGAGTTTCTCGGATTATTTATCGGCGCCGCAGGCAGAAACGGTGCGCGCCTACATCCTAGGAGAGGCCGAGCGAGCCAGGGAGGAGGTGCCCGCGCGATCCTGAAATTGAGTATGTTATCGAATTAGTAGAAAGCTATCTATTTATCGTATATCAGGACGAACAAGGAAGGGGAGGAAGATGAAAAACACCATAAAATCACCAACGGCATTGCGGGGAGCGGCGATGGTCGGCGCTTCGCTTTTTGCCATGGCGGCTGCGTCGCCGGCGCTTGCGCAGGATACCGGCGCATCGGCCCAGCAATCGCAGGGAGGCGTGCAGCAGATCATCGTTTCGGCAACGCGTACCGACACGAACCTGCAGGAAACACCGATCGCGATCACCGCAGTCACGGCACAGGATCTCGAGCAACGGGCCTTTACCAGCGTGGAGGATGTCGGCCGGATCGTTCCGAACGCCAGCTTCGAACAGGCGCAGGCCGCTTTCGGCCGTGCCGTTACCGCCTATATCCGCGGCATCGGCCAGAACGACTTCAACCTGGCGTTCGAACCGGGCGTGGCCTTCTACGTCGATGATCAATATTACGCGCTGCTTGCCGGTTCGGTGTTCGATCTGCTCGATCTTGAGCGCGTCGAAGTCCTTCGTGGCCCGCAGGGTACGCTCTTCGGTCGCAATGCGATCGGCGGCGCGGTGAACCTCATTTCCAGGCAGCCCGGCCCGACGCCGGAAGCCTCAATCGAAGCGACCTATGGCCGTTACAACCGCACGGACCTGCGTGCGAGCTTCAACGTGCCGCTTTCGGACAATCTGTTCCTGCGCGTTTCCGGCGTATCGAAGAATCGCCAGGGCTATCAGCGGGTGCTCGATTTCCGGTGCGACATGTTCCAGCGCGGGACGCCGGCGCTTGCAGGAAACTTCCCGTCGCTCGACAGCTCGGGCGGCTTTATCGGCGGCAATGGCGGCGACGATTGCGTCATCGACCGATATGGCGGGGAAGATGTCCAGGCGGTGCGCGCAGCCCTGCGCTATGAGGGCACGGGCTGGGACTTCACCTTCACCGGCGATTATACCAATGACGATTCGCCGGTCGTCGCCGACAAACAGGTGGCGATCAACCCGGGGCCGGCCACGGCGGGCCTCGATGCGAATGTCTATCAGCCGCTCTGGGGCATCAACTATGACGAGCGCTTCCTGACGGACAGCCTCTACACGACCTACGCCACCTATGCCGATCCGATCCCCGCGGGCTCGCAATTCCCTGCGGGCTGTGCCGACGATGCCGATCCCAGCGATTGTACCTATTATAACGGTTCGGGCGATCGTGGGGGCCTCCAGCTGGATCGCGAAGCGGTGATCGAGACCTGGGGTTTCAGCGGCCGGTTGAATGTCGACGTTACCGACGACGTAACCTTCACCTTGCTCTCCAGTTATCGCGATGTGTTCACCACGGGCATCAACGATACCGACGGTTCGCCGATCGGCTTCCAGACCGTAAAGACGCAGATCGATTACAACCAGTTCACGCTGGAACCGCGTATCAATTACAATAGCGACTTCATGGATCTGACCATGGGCGTGTTCTACTATACCGGCGATGGCGAGGTGACGTCGAACGTCTCCATTCCGTTCATTCCGCTGCAGCAGAATGCGTTCATCACCTATGATAACGAAGCCTATGCCTTTTTCGGCCAGGCGGTGCTGCATCCCTTCGGTCCGGAATTCGGACTGACGCTCGGGGCCCGCTATTCGAACGATACGAAGGATGTTTTCTTCAACAACGGCCAGGGCGGGATCGCCCAGCCGGTGCTCGTCGAGGATGACAATATCGATTGGCGCATCGGCCTGGACTATCAGGTGAATGACGATGTGCTGATCTATGCGTCGGCGGCTTCGGGCTATCGTCCGGGCGCATTCAACCCGCGGCCGTTCCAGGCGTCGCAGCTCGTGCCGGTCGCGCACGAGGAAGCCACCGCTTACGAGCTCGGCTTCAAGGGGGACCTGTTCGATCGGACGCTGCGCTTCAACGTGGCCGGTTTCTATACCGACTATTCGCAGCGCATCACCCCGGCCGGCGGTTCGGAATGTATCGACAGCGGCATCAGCGGCGACTGCGTTGTTCCGGGCGCACAGGTCGAGATCGACAATGGATCGAGTTCGCAATGCCGGGCTTATGATCCGGTTGCCGATGGTCCGGTCGACCTGGGTGCGGGCATCGGCGTGACCTGTATTCCGAAGACCAACTATATCAACTCGCCCGGCGAAGTGTATGGCATCGAGGCCGAACTCGAATGGCGTCCGGTCGATCCGCTGACGATCAACGCCAGCTTCGGCTACACCAAGTTCGAAGCGCCCGAACTCGAAGCGAACAGTTTCGTCGTGAACACGGTGCCGGTTTACGTGCCCGAATGGACGGCCTCGGCCGGCATCCAGTACGAGATTCCGGTTCCCGGTCTCGGCGGGTCGATCACGCCGCGCATGGACATGTTCTACCAGTCGGCGCTGTCGTTCAACTCGACCTCGGCGCTCGCCCAGATTCCGGGCCGTACGACCTTCAACGGTCGGATCACCTACCGGAACGACGATGGTGACCTCTCGGTCTCCCTCGGCGCGACAAACCTGTTCGACAGGCAGTATTTCCACAACCTGTTCGATCTGACCCCGTTCGGTCAACCCACGGCCGAAGGCCAGCCGGCTGCGCCGCGCGAATGGTACATCAGCGTCCGCAAGGAATTCTAGGACGCCAATGAGAGGGGCCGCCGTTTCCAAATCCGGGAACGGTGGCCCTTTTCGTTTTGATCTCGGAGAAACCGGCATGACGTATCAGGTAAATCCGCTTTATTTGCTGTTCGCGGCCGAACTGCTGGGCTTTGACCTTAACGCACCGATGACTCAAGAAGATCGCCAGTTAATCGAGACGCTGATAGCCGAGTATGGGGTGCTCGTGCTGCGCGATCTGAAACCCAGTGACGAAGCGCATATCCGCTTCGCCCACGCCTTCGGCTCGATGGAATTGCCGCCGAAAATGTATGGCGAAAAACCGCCGCCGCCCGGTTCCGCCCGGATTACCGATGGCCTTTACGACATTTCCAATATCGGTGCGGACGGCGAGCTGCTGCCCGCCGACGATCTTCGCAACCGCTTCAACAAGGGCAATGAGCGCTGGCACACCGACAGTTCGTTCAACGCGCTGCCGACCAAATGGTCGCTGCTGCTGGCCTATGTCGTGCCGCCGACGCGCGGCGACACCGAATATGTCGATACCCGCGCCGTCTATGATGCGCTGCCGTCGGAGACCAAGGCGAAGATCGATGGGCTTCAGGCGGTGCACGATCTGTGGGGCGTGCGCGCCAAGCATGAATATCGCGGCGGCCATGTCGACGAGGAGATGCGCCGCCTGATGCCGCCCGTCACCCAGCCGCTCGTCCGCGCTTCCGCGAACGGGCGCAAGACGGTCTATATCGGCTCCCATATCGATTATCTGGTCGGGCTTGAGCGCGAAGAGAGCGATGCCCTGATCGCCGAGTTGATGGAATTCGCGACCCAACCGGAGTTTGTCTATACCCACAAATGGCGCGTCGGCGATCTCGTCATCTGGGATAATCGCTGTACGATCCATCGCGGAACGGGCTTCGATCATATGCACGATCGCCGCGACCTGAGGCGGGCGACGATCAACGAAGACAAAGGCGAAGATCGTGCCTCGACCGACCTGATAGAAGCTGCCTGACCATCCGGAGAGATTTGTGAGCGTTGCCGATACCATTGCCCGGCGAAAATCGAGCCGAGCGTTCCTTCCCGACCCTGTCGACCAGACGCTGCTAGAGGACATTATACGCACGGCGCTGCAATCCGCATCGAACAGCAACATTCAGCCCTGGCATGTCTATCTGGTTACCGGGGATCGTCTTGATCGACTGAAGGGTGCGACCGCGGAACGCAGCACCGTGCCGCCGGAATTCGACGACCCCGATCTATCCCGAGCCGCTGGAGGAACCCTATGAGGACCGCCGCTTCCATTGCGGCGAGCGGCAATATTCGGCGCTCGGTATCGCGCGCGAGGACCAGGAGGGCCGCCTGCGCTATGTCTATAACAACCACCAGTGTTTCGGTGCGCCTGCGGCGATGTTCCTCTATATCGACGAGCATGCCGGGCCCTCGCAATGGGCCGATCTCGGCATCTATCTCCAGTCGGTGATGCTGCTGCTTACCGAAGCGGGCATCGACAGCTGCGCGCAGATCAGCTGGAACGTTTTCAACAAAACGGTGCGCAAGGTTCTGGAAGCGCCGGACAATCTGACGCTCTATTGCGGCCTTTCCATCGGCTATGCGGATGCCGATGCACCGGTCAACGCCGTCCAGGCCGATCGGGCGCCCGAAGCCGAAACCTTGACCATCTATCGCGATTGAGCGCGGGGTCGCTGCCGATTGCGAAGCCGGAGCGAGGCTCTAGGGTGGCCGCATGATCGAGACACTGCCCCCCGATACGCCCGTCATCATCGGTGTCGGCCAATATGCCGAACGGATCGGCGAGCCCGGCTATCGCACCCTCTCGCCGATGGATCTTGCAGGCGAGGCGTTGAAGCAGGCGATTGCCGATTGCGGCGCGGATGTTGCAGGCAAGCTCGATACGGTGGCGGCGATCCGCCAGTTCGAAATTTCGACGCCGAACGCGACGGCGCCCTTCGGCGGGTCGGACAATCCCCCGCGTTCGATAGCTCGGCGCGCGGGCTGCGATCCCGACCGCGCGATCCTGGAAGTTGTTGGCGGGCAGGGGCCGCAAAAGCTGGTCGGTGAGCTTGCGGCGGAGATCGCCGAGGGCCGGTGCGGCATGGCCGCCATCGTCGGCTCCGAAGCGATTTCGACGGCGCTCGCGCTGATGAAAAGCGGCGATACGGCCGATTGGTCGGAAGAGGTTGGCGGAGAAATCGAGGATCGCGGCTTTGGTATGCGCGGCCTGCTCGACAAAACCCTGATCGCGCATGGCCTGGTGACGCCGATCTCCCTCTATGCGCTCTTCGAAAACGCGCGGCGAGCGGCACGCGGCGCATCGCTCGATGCCTATCGACATGAGATGGGCGAGTTATTCGCGCCGTTCACCGAAGTCGCCGCCGCCAATCCCTATGCCGCCGCTCCGATTGCCCATAGCGCCGGGGACCTTGCGAGGGTCACGGAGCGCAATCGGATCGTCGCCGAGCCTTTTCCCAGAATGATGGTCGCGCGCGATCAGGTGAACCAGGCGGCGGCGATTATCCTGTCGTCGGTCGAAAAGGCGCGCGAGGCCGGGATTCCTGAAGAGCGCTGGGTTTACATCCACGCATCGGCGGACGCGAAGGAGCTATCGGTTCTCGAACGGCCCGATCTCGCGTGCAGCTCCGCCTCGATTGCCGGCGTCGAAACCGCGCTCGAGACCGCCGGTATCGGCATAGCGGATATCGGCTATTTCGATCTCTACAGCTGCTTCCCGATCGCGGTTTCGAATATCGCCGACGCTTTCGGCATCGCGCCCGACGACCCGCGCGGGCTGACCCTCACAGGCGGCCTGCCTTTCTTCGGCGGCGCCGGAAACAATTATTCGGCCCACGCCATCGCCGAAGCGGTGGCCCGGCTGCGCGACGATCCCGATGGCTATGCGCTGGTCGGCGCCAATGGCGGGTTCATGAGCAAATATTCGACCGGCATCTATTCGCGCCGTCCTGCATCCTGGGAGGGTAGGCGCCGGTGGCGGACGGTGCCGGAATGCGAAGACAAGGCGACGGTCATCGACAGCTACTCCGGATCGGCGGTGGTCGAAAGCTATACCGTCATACCGTCTGCCTCGGGAGATCGCGGCGCGATTGTCGGCCGCGCGGAAACCGGGGAACGCTTCGTGGCTGTGCCGAATGATGAGAGCGGCCTTGCCCGCCTGCGCGAAGGCGAACCCTTCGGTCGGCGCATATCGGTCACGGCCGGCGAGGATCGCCGCAACAGTTTCGTCTTTTCGGATTGAGCCGGTCGGCGGCTAGTATAGGTGCAGTTCGCGATAGCCGCCGCGAAAATAGAGCAGCGGATCATACTCGGCCTCATAGCGCACGCCGAGCACATGGCCGACCAGGATGATATGATCGCCGCCGTCATGTTCGGCATATTTGCGGCATTCGAAATTGGCGAGCGAGTCCGTGAGGATCGGTACGCCGGTTGCCCAGCTTTCGCAGGCCGTGTTTTCGAACCGGTCGCCCTCGCGGGTGGCGAAGCGCTGGGCGATGTCCTTCTGCCCGACATGGAGCACATTCACCGCAAAGGACCCCGCTTCCAGGAAATGCGGCGTGCTTCGCGATGCGCGCGACAGGCAGACGAGGAGCAATTCGGGATCGAGCGAGACCGAGGTGAAGCTGTTGGCGGTCAGCCCGACCGGATCGCCTTGCGCATCGAGCGTCGTCACCACGGTAACGCCGGTTCCGAAACAGCCCAGCGCATCGCGCAGGGCCCGGCTGTCGGTTTCGAGATCCTTAGACATGGCGCCAGCCTTAGCAAGCGGCTTGCATCGCGCAAACTCCATCCTTGGCCAAGCTTGTCATAGTCGAGTCAGCTTGACGTAGCGCTTTTCAGCAACCACCAGATCGCGAACTTCGCGTGCATCGATCGATCGCGCGTCGGCAATGGGGAATAGTTTTGAGCGACATCGACGCCATCGAGATTATCGACACGCAGATTCACGGGCCCAATCCCGGTGTCCCGCTGGAGGAAAGCCAGGCGGGCCTGCTGCCGATGTTCCAGGTGGAGCTGGCGCGGGAGGCGATGGATGCGGTCGGGGTCGATATCGCGCTGGCGGTCACCGGAGAACCCTTTATCGATCTGGCGCAGCAACGCTATCCGGGCCGCTTTCCGGGCGTGGCGACCTTCTCCCACACCCATGCCGATCTCGCTTCCGAAGTGCGGCGCGTCCGCGCGCACCCGGCGATGGTCGCCGGCCGGGCGCTGGTCGGCGATTTCAAGACGGCGATCATGCGCCCCGAGTTCGACGAAGGGGTGTTCGACCCGATCTATGCCGCGGCGGAAGAGGTCGGCCTGCCGATTTTCAATTCCACTCATGGCGGCTGCGCGCGCATGGCCGCCATTGCCGAACGACACCCCGATCTGACCCTGATCATCGATCATATCGGCGTTGCCCAGCACCCGGTCTCGCCGCCCGAGACGATGCACTGGGGGCCGTTTGCCGACCTGCTCGAGCTTGCGGTCTATCCCAATATCGCGGTCAAGCTGTGCGGCGCGCCGCTTTTGTCCAAGCAGAACTATCCGTTCGACGATCTCTGGCCGAATCTCGCAAAACTGTTCGAGGCCTTCGGGTTCGATCGCGTGATGTGGGGCAGCGACTATACGCGCCTGCGGACTGCCGATCGACCCAGGGGCGACCGACCACGCCAGCGCGGCGTGACTTATGCCGAAAGCCTCGATTTCCTGCGGCGGAGCGATCGGCTCGGCTTCGAAGAAAAGCAGGCATTGCTGGGCGGAACCGCCCGACAGCTACTCGGCATCGGCCAGAATGCGGGATAATTGTGATAGGGTCCTGAAAAACCTTGAGCCTGGGAAACAATGATGGCTGCTTCTGAACCTCGCGGATCGGGCCCCAAACTGATTGCTCTGCTCAAACAGATCGCAGAAGTTGGGCACGCCGTCGCGTTGAAGGACATAGCCGAAAAGGCGGACTTGCCTCCAAGCACTGCGCATCGGCTGATGACGATCCTTGTCCAGACGGGGGTGGTTGAGCGCGGCGCGCACCAGACCTATCGGCCGGGACGCGAACTCTACCGGATCGCCTCGTTGCTCCGATCGCAATTCGATCTTGCCGACGTCGCGAGGCCTTATCTGGAGAGGCTCTGGTCGGATTGGCAGGAAACTATCGTATTGTGCCTGTTCAATCCGTCGACGCTGACGGCGACAATCGTCGATGCCGTTATTACGCCGCATCCGCTTCGCTATGCCGTCGATATCGGCCTGGAGCTTTCGTTGCCATGGGGTTCTCTTGGTTGCTCGATGCTCGCCTGTCTTGAAACAGCGCAGGTCGACGAGGTTTTGGGTCGAGCCACAGTCGGGCCGCTGAGCGGTCGGCCCGTGCCGTCGCGCAAAGAGCTGGCGGCGGACCTCGATCGCATACGGGAACAGGGTTTTGCTGACTATAGCGATCCCGAACATGATGTGGCGGGCGTTGCTGCGCCGCTTACGGGATCGGAAGGGAGGCTCGTGGGCTGTATCGGCATCACCATGCCGGTGCGACGGTTCCAGGCGCATGAAGGTGCGGGAATGGGTGAAGCGGTGCGGACGGCCACGCAAGAGCTGAGCACACTGCTTGAAATGCAGGGATGACCGCGCCGATATAATTTCATTATACGGAATAATCATTCTGCAATATGGAATTTACTTGACCTGTTGAATCCTCAACATAGTATTTCGCTCGGACGGGCCCGCAGAGGCGCGCAAGCGACAATCACTTGGAGGGGGAGGTCTGACATGACCCATGCAGCTAATTCACGTATTTCTGCCATAGCGTCGCACGCTACGATCGCGGCGGTGTTGGCCCTGAGTAGCCATTCGGCCAGCGCCCAAACGACGGGCGATGGCGAGCAGGCGGCGAACGATGACCGTGTCATCATCGTCACGGCTCAGTTTCGCGAACAGAATCTTCAGGATACGCCGCTCGCCATTACGGCCCTGAATGCCGAGATGCTCGAGGCCAGAGGCCAGAATAGCATCGCCGATGTCGGCGTAACCGCGCCCAATGTTACTCTGCGCGAAGCGGCCGCAACATACGGGCCGGCAACGGTCGCCTATATCCGCGGCGTCGGCCAGCGCGACACGACGTTCGCACTCGAACCCGGTGTCGGCATCTATATCGACGATGTCTATTTCCCGACCCTGCACGGTTCGCAGCTGGAGCTCATCGATCTCGACCGGGTCGAGATTCTGCGCGGCCCGCAGGGCACGCTTGCCGGCCAGAACTCGATCGGCGGCGCGATCCGGCTCTATTCGCAGGTGCCGGACGGCGATACCGAAGGCTATGTTCAGGCGACCTATGGCAGCTACGACCGGATGGAGTTGCGCGGCGCTGTCAGCTTTCCGCTGAGCAACAATCTGTTCGCCCGCGTTTCGGGAACCGCAGCGCGGCGCGACGGCTATATCACCCGTTACGATTTTGCCTGCACGCATCCGGGCACGGCTATTCCCAGCACGGTGACAGATGCCGACGACTGCGTTCTCGGCACCGAGGGCGGCAGGGACTATGTCGCGGGACGACTGGCGCTGCGCTGGGAGCCTTCGGACCGCGTTTCGCTCGATATCATCGCCGATATCACCGAGGATGACAGTGAAGTCGGTCCGACGACGCTCCTCTTCGTCGGGCAGGCCGGCCCTCCCGGTGTCGTCGCGGCGGGTTCCGGCGGCGCCCCCGCTTATTTTCTGAACGGCGTGCCGTATGGCACTGCTGCCGGCTCGCAATTCGTTTCCTATTCGCCTTACGGAAACTTCGCGCTCGATCCATTCAGCAACAGCCCGTATATCAACTACGAGAATTATACCGACATCGCGCCGCGCGATGGCAGCGCGCCATGGCAGGCTCCGCTGACCGGCTCGATCGACAGTTGGGGCGTTTCCGCCAATCTCAATATCGAACTGTCGGATACCGTCTCGATCACCTCGATCACCGGCTATCGCGAGTTCAGCGGCGATTATTCCTCGGGCGATGGCTCTCCCTTGTCGCCGACGCTTCAGGCCAATCGCGTCTTCAACGAACAGTTCAGCCAGGAAATCCGGCTCAACGCAGAGATCGCCGATATCGTGAAACTGACGGTGGGCGGCTTCTATTTCGACAAGGAAAGTCGCAACGCCTCGCGTGTCACCTTGGTGCCGTTCAACTTTACCGAGGAAAATATCGTTCCTCAGGAAACGCTGGCGGTCTTCGCCAATGCCGATATCGCGATCACCGATCGGTTGAACGTCGTTTTCGGTATTCGTTATACGGATCAACAGAAGGAGTTCCAGTACGGCCGGTTCGGCGTTCCTGGCTCGGACGGCCTTCTTAACGGCTCCGGACCGCCGCCGACCGGTGCCAACGGCACCGATGGCGCGGCGCCCTTCCAGGTCGCGGGCCTGAACGGATTGGTTGGAACGTTCGAAGGCGAACGCGTCGATTATCGCGGGGCGATCCAGTATCGCTGGTCCGACGCCTTCATGACCTATGCCCAATATTCGACGGGCTTCAAAGGCGGCGGTATCAATCCGCGCCCGTTCTTCGTGACACAGGCGCTGCCGCACGGGCCCGAGACGCTCGAAGCTTGGGAAATCGGGTTCAAGAGTGATCTGCTCGATCGCCGTGTGCGGCTCAATGCGGCTGTCTTCTGGAACAATTACAGCGACATTCTTGTGACGGTTTCCAACTGTCCGCTGCCCGGTCCGTTCCCGCCGGCGCCTTGTGCGCTGCCGCTCAACGCCGGTCAAGCCGATGTGCGCGGTTTCGAACTGGAACTGGCGGCGGAGCCCGTGGACGGCTTGCTGATCGATGCCTCGCTTGCCTATCTCGATTTCGACTATAAGTCGCTTTCGCCGCAGGCGGTTGCGTCGGGTATCGGGCTCGAAGATGACGGCCAGTATATCCAGCAATGGCAATGGAGCATCGGCGCGCAATATGCGATCGATCTCGGCGGTGCCGGTACGCTGACACCGCGTATCGATATCAACTTCGAGGACGATTACGCGCGCAATGCCAACAATGTCGATGCCGCTACCGGCGGGGTCGACATGTTCGGACAGCTCCAGAGCCGCACGCTCGTCAACGGACGGCTCACCTATCTGGAGCCCGACGAGAATTGGCAGCTATCGCTCGAAGTCCGGAACCTGACCGACGAACTCTATTATACGGATATTTTCGACAATCGCGGATCGACCAACTCGATCCAGGGGCGGCCCGGTATGCCGCGAACCTGGGCGGTGACCTTCCGCTATAATTTCGACTAGGCGCTGCTCGCCGGGGCGACATTCGCCCCGGCCGCATGCTATAGGAGTGACCGTTATGGCCAGCCTTGCAACCGCCGATCCCGCGACCAGCACGGGTACGCTTGTCGCCGGATTGCCGATGCCGGAATTCGCGCATATCGGCGTCGAACCGATCAGCGGTGCGTGCGGCGCGGAGATATCGGGGATCGATCTCACCAGGCCGCTGGACGGCGCGATACTCGACGAGGTCATGAAGGCGTTCGAGCATTTCCTCGTCATCGTCTTTCGGGATCAGGACCTGACGCCCGAGCAGCACAAGGCCTTTTCGCGCCAGTTCGGCGAGATCATGGAACTGCCCCAGGCGCCGACCTATGGCGACCATCAGGATATGCAGGAGGTGCGCCGCGAGGCCGACGAACCGGAAAATGTGGTGCCATCGTTCGAACATTTTCACACGGATAGCCCGTTCCTGCTCCGGCCACCGCTGGGTATCGTCATGCGGGCGCTCGAAGTGCCCAAATATGGCGGCGATACCGCCTTTTCGAGCGCCTATCTCGTTTACGAAAATCTTTCGGACGGGATGAAGGAACTGCTTGATGGCCTCCAGATCGTCTATTCGGGCAAGCACATCTGGGCGAACAATGAAAAGCTGCCACCGGAAGAGCGGCTACGGCTTCGGGAATCGCACAACTTTTCCGAGGACGAACTCGAAAATATCCATCCTGCCGTCCGCGTTCATCCGCGCACCGGGCGCAAGGCGCTCTTCGCGACGACCGCCTATTTCCAGCGCTTCGTCGGCTGGAACGAGGAGGAGAGTCGGGCGCTGCTCGATTATTTGCAAAGCTTGGCCCAGAGGCTGCATTATCATTGCCGGATCAATTGGCGGAAGGACACTCTGATCGTGTGGGACAATCGTTTCCTCCTTCACCGCGGCGTCCACGATTTCAAGTTCGAGCGGCGTCATCTGATCCGCACCACGATTATGGGTGAACGTCCCCTAGGGGTGGCCGATGCGGCTATCTGATTGCCCGGTGTCATGAAAGTCGGCGCCGCGATCGCGGAAATTCTGAAGCGCGAAGGGGTCGACATCATTTTCGGCTATCCGCGTAACGCCGTGCTCGAAGCTGCGGCGGCGGAAGGCATCCGCCCGATCATCGTCCGCCAGGAACGTACCGGGCTCCATATGGCCGATGCCATGTCGCGGCTGACGCGCGGCGAGAAGATGGGCGTCTTCGCCATGCAGCACGGGCCGGGGACCGAAAATGCCTATGGCGGTATCGCCCAGGCCTATTCGGAATCGGTACCGGTTCTCGTGTTGCCGCAGGGCTATGCGCGGCGGCTCGCCCATGTGCCCGACAACTACAACGCCTCGCTGTCGATGCGCGATATTACCAAATCCGCCGAACCGATCACTGCGGCGGGGGAAACGGTGAATGTCATGCGCCGCGCATTCACAGCGCTGCGCAACGGGCGGCTGCGACCGGCGCTCGTCGAGATGCCGTCGGACATTCTGGACGACGAGGTCGGCGAGCCGATCGCCTACGAGCCGGTTGTCCGCACGCGTTCGGCGCCGGATGCCGCGGCTGTCCGCGCGGCCGCGGAATTGCTCGTCGGTGCGAAACGGCCGGTCATCTATGCGGGGCAGGGCGTGCACTGGGCCGAAGCCTACGAGGTGCTAAAGGCGCTCGCCGAGCTGCTCGCCGCGCCCGTGGCCACCAGCCTCGAGGGCAAAAGTGCTTTTAACGAGACGCACCCGCTGGCGATCGGATCGGGCGGCGCGGCGATCCCCGGACAGCTGCGCCACCTCCTCGACGAGGCGGACGTTATCCTCGGCATCGGTTGCAGCTTCTCCGAAACCCCGTTCGGTGTCCGCATGCCGTTGGGTAAGCGCGTCATCCATGCGACGCTCGATCCGGCCGACATCAACAAATCGGTGATTGCCGAACAGGCGTTGGTCGGCGATGCGCAGTTGAGCTTGGGAATGCTCGTCGAAGCGTGCGCCGCGCTCATCGACACGCCGCGCGATCCGGGCACCGTGCATCGGGAGATCGCCGAGGTAGAGGCGCGCTGGATGGAGGAATGGCGCCCGCTGCTCGAATCGACCGATGCGCCGCTAAGCCCGTATCACGTCCTCTGGCAGCTCCAGCAAACCGTCGATGTCGCCAACACTATCATCACCCATGATGCCGGCAGCCCGCGCGATCAGCTTTCGCCTTTCTGGAAGACCACCGTACCGCTCAGCTATATCGGTTGGGGAAAGACGACGCAGCTCGGCTACGGCCTCGGCCTTGCCATGGGCGCGAAGCTCGCCTGCCCCGACAAGCTCTGCATCAATGTCTGGGGCGATGCAGCAATCGGCTTTACCGGCATGGATTTCGAGACCGCGGTGCGCGAACGGATCCCGATCCTCTCGATCCTCCTCAACAACAGCGCGATGGCGATAGAGCTCAACCAGATGCCGGTGGCGACGGAGCGCTATCGCTCGACCGACATATCGGGGGACTATGCCGCCTTCGCTCGCGCGCTGGGCGGATATGGGGAGCAAGTGAACGCCGCGGACGAGATCGTCCCCGCCATCCGCCGCGGGATAGACGCGACCGAGGCCGGACAACCGGCGCTGATCGAGTTCATCACGGCCAAGGAAACGCGGGCATCGCGGTTGTGACGGCGGCAGGCGTCCGAGACCTTGCCAATTGGCGGGGCGACGATCGCGACGTTGCGGACCGGCTGACGCGGATTTTGTCGGAAGACGAGATCCGGGCCTTGCGCGATCTTGCAGATCGACATGCTGCTCGGCCAGCCGACGAAATCGCCGCGGCCGATTTTTCGGTACCGGCAACCGACGGGCTGATCGAGGATTTGCAGTATGCCGTGATGGATGGGGCGGGGGCCACGATCCTGAAAGGTCTCGATCCCGGTTCGATGAAGGCGGGCGCTTTTGAGCGCATATTCTGGGGCCTTGGCTCGCAGCTCGGCGATGGTGCCATCCAGTCGCCTTCCGGCGAACGCATCGCGCGGGTCGAAAAGCGCGAGGACAATCCCGAAGGGCGCGGCACGCTTATGGACGGCGAACTGAGGCCGCATACCGATTTACATGAAATTCTCGCGCTGGCTTGTATCAGCGAAGCGGCCGAGGGCGGCGAATCGATGCTGGTCAGTGCCGCCGCGCTGCGTGATGCCGTGGCGGATCGGGATCCCGATGCGCTCGCCGCTCTGGAGCAGGGTTACTATGCCGGTATCAACGAGGTGGTCGGTGGCGCCGAACCGGTGACGCAGGAACCGGTTCCGATCTTCAGCGAAACGCAGGGACGGCTCAGCTGCTGGTACAACCGGTTTTTCCTGGCCGCCGCTGCCCGGGCGAGGAGGGAAGAATTTCCGGAGGCCTTTGCGCACGCCATGGCGGTCCTTGATGAAGAGGCGATGCGGCCCGGCCTCGGTTACCGGTTCGACCTTGAGCCGGGGGACATGATGTTCTGGCACAACTGGACCTGCCTTCATGCGCGCCAAGCCTTCAAGGACGGGGGTGGACGCAAGCGACTGCTGCTCCGGCTGTGGCTGAATGTCGAGCGCGGCAGGCCCGTCGACCCGCGCGTCGCGGCGCGTGCCGCGGCTATAGACGCCGATCACGCCGCGGCCTTTGCGAGAAGGCAGGCCGCGTGAATGCCGAAGCGGACAGTGCCGAGGTGGACGAATCGCGCGGCGACGACTGGAGCTTCCCGGCGGTCTATTCGCTCGGTTTTCTCTGCCTGATATCGGTATTCAACTATCTCGACCGCGCGATTCTCGGCCTCGCTTTGCCGTTAATCAAGGAGGAGATGCAGGTTTCCGATACGGCGCTTGGGTTCGTCTCGGGGCTCGCTTTCGTGCTCTTCTACGCCATTCTCGGTGTGCCGATCGCCTGGGCTGCGGACCGATGGAATCGCAGAAGTATCATCGCCATCGGCTTTGCCTTCTGGAGCGTGATGACCGTCGCGACCGGTTTTGTTGCCAATATCTGGCAACTCGCGGTTGCGCGTTTCTTGATGGGGGCCGGCGAAGCGTGCGGCCTTGCGCCGTCGAACTCGATGATATCCGACACGTTCAGGCGGGAGCGGCGCCCCTTGGCGCTCGCCATTTTCGGAACCGCCAACTCCATAGCTTTTATCGCGTTGTTTCCCATCGCCGGCTGGATCGCGACGGAATATGGCTGGCGCACCATGTTCGTAGCCGCGGGTCTGCCGGGCCTGGTTCTCGCGCTGCTGTTCTTCTTCACGGTGAGAGAGCCCGAACGCGGCGCGGTGGAGGACAAACCGGCGCGTTTTGCCAACGTCAATTTTCGCGAGACGATCGGGTTCCTGCGCGGCACGCGGACCTATTTGCTGATCCTTTTGGGCGTCACCTTCATGGGCGCGAACGTGTTTGCGGCGGGCGCATGGACGCCGACCTTCCTGAACCGCGTCCACGATATGACGATCGCAGAGGTGGCGACGTCGATCGGGCCGGTTCGCGGAGTGCTCGGTGCCGTCGGAATCCTGGCGGGCGGACTCATGATCGATCGCCTCGGATCCCGGTGGACGGCCTGGCGGATCCGTATACCGGCGCTGGCCTGTATCTTGGCCGGCCCGGCCGAAGCGCTGTTCCTCCTGGGTGATCCGCAATGGCTCTGGCTGCTCGGCTTCGGCCTCACAAGCTTTCTGACGCTCATTCATCAGGGGCCCATCTATGCGGCGACGATGAACGTCGTTGGCGTCCGGATGCGCGCGTTGGCCGTCGCCATACTCATTTTCTGCGCAAGCCTGCTTGGTCAGGCCGTCGGGCCCTTAGCCGTCGGGATATTGAACGATGCGCTTCAGCCCGAATTCGGGTCGCTGGCCATCCGCTATTCGCTGCTGATCATCGCGATCACCCCGGTGTTCGCGGGCATGAGTTTCTGGGCGGCTGCGGCGTCTTATCAACAGGATATGACAAGGGCCGAGAGCGCGTGATCAGAAACCGCGTCTGCCTTCACAGGCCCGCAATAGTCGCAACCGAACTCACGCACAGAATTGCGCGTGAGTTCGGATATCAGGGATATTCATAAAAACGGAAACCGGCGTGTTTCGAGGGCCTAGATCGGGAAGTGACCGCCCTCGGTTTCGATCGTGATCCAGCGCAGCTCGGTGAACTGTTCGATGCCGGCCTTCCCGCCGAACCGGCCGTATCCCGACGCCCCTACGCCGCCAAAGGGCATCTGCGGCTCGTCATGCACCGTGGGGCCGTTGATGTGGCAGATACCTGAACGAATCTGCCGGGCGACCCTCAGGCCTCGCGCCGTGTCTCCGGTGAACACCGCCGCCGACAGGCCATATTCGGTGTCGTTGGCGAGGCGTATGGCGTCTTCCTCGTCCTTCGCGCGGATCACCGCCACGACAGGCCCGAAGCTTTCGTCGCGATAGAGATCCATCTCACTCGTGACGCCGTCGATAACCGTCGCCGGCATGAGAACGGACTCGGCTGTGCCTCCGGTCAGCGCGCTTGCGCCCTTGGAGGTTGCGTCCTCGATCAGGGCGTTCACGTGATCGACCGTTTTCTGGTCGACGACTGCGCCGAGCGCCGCCGTGCCCTCGCGCGGATCGCCGGTCAGGAGCGACCCGGCCTTGGCGGCGAATTTCTCGACGAACGCGTCGGCGACCGCTCCGACAACGATGACGCGTTCGGTAGACATGCAGATCTGGCCCTGATTCATGAAGGCGCCGAATGCGGCAGCCTTGACCGCCTCGTCGAGGTCGGCGTCGTCGAGCACGACCAGCGGTGCCTTGCCGCCCAGTTCGAGCAGCACCGGCTTCAGATGTTCTGCCGCGCGCTTGGCGATGATCTTGCCGACCGCCGTTGAGCCGGTGAAGTTGATCCGCCGGATGGCCGGATGATCGATTAGCGCGCCGACAATCTCGCCCGCATCTTCGGGCGCATTGGTGACAAGGCCGACGACGCCGGGTGGGAAACCGGCCGCGGCGAATGCTTCGGTGATCAGGCTGTGCGTACGGGGGCAGGTTTCGGATGCCTTGAGGATCACCGGATTGCCACAGGCGAGCGGAACGGCGATGGCGCGCACGCCGAGAATGATCGGTGCGTTCCAGGGAGCTATCCCGAGTATCGGCCCTACGGGTTCACGGATCGCCATGGCCAGGCAGCCGGGTTTGTCTGAAGGAATGACCTCGCCGCCGATCTGTGTCGTGATCGCGGCCGCCTCGCGAACCATTCCCGCAGCCAGCATAAGGTTGAACCGGGCCCAGCCCTCGGTGGCACCGATTTCGCCCTTCATTGCATCCACGAAATCGTCGCCGCGTGCTTCCAGTTCATCGGCTGCCTTATTGAGCAGAGCGCGCCGAGCATTGGGCCCGGTCGCTGCCCAGGCCGGAAAGGCTGCCGCTGCGCGCGCCGCTATATCGTTCGCTTCGGCTGCCTGCATCGCTTCTGCCGACGAGGCGATCTCGCCTGTCAGCGGATTCATCCGCTCGAATGTCATCGAATCTTGCTCCTGCTAGCGGAGTATATTTATCGGACGTCGGGTATCAAAAGTCGATGCCGACCTGCAGGTACCAGTTTTGCGGCCGGGCATAGATGCGCTCCGCATAACCGAGTGTGGCTAGCGATGCGTTGCCCTGGATCAGGTAGCGTTCGTCGAACAGGTTGAGGACGCCGGCGGTCAACTGCCAACCACTGTCCTCGTCTGCCAGCGTCACCGAAATGTCGCCGACGAAATAATCCTCTTGCTCGATGATCGGGACGCTGCCCGTGATGAAGGTCAGGTCCGACGTGTAGCTGCCATTGAAACGCGGCGTGAAGGTCAGGCTGTCTGTCAGCCAGAATTCGTAACCGACGCTGAAATTGCCCTGAAATTCGGGCGTGAAGGGCAGGGTGTCGCCCGGCTGCACCGTTGCCGAGATTGTCGTGCCTGCAGGTGCGGGGATCGGGGTGACGCTGCGGATATCGGCGTCGAGGAAACTGAAACTGCCGTCGAGCACGAACCCGCCGGCCGGATGGTAGCTGAACTCGCCCTCAAGGCCGCGATAGCGCGCCTTGCCTGCGTTGAAGAGCAGCGGCACGACGCCCTGGCGGAAGATCAGCTGGATGTCGCTGTAGTCCGCCTGGAAGGCCGCAAGGTTGAGCCGTAGGTCGCCGATGTCGAATTTGGCGCCGATTTCGTAGCTGTTGACCGTTTCCTCGTTGAAAGAGACCGGCACGAACCCCGGCGGGGGAGCGTTATAACGGGTATTGAAACCGCCCGACTTGAAGCTGCGCGAGAAGGAGACATAGGTGCTGACCTGATCGTTCCAGCGATATTGCAGGCTCGCCGATCCGGTTAGCGCTGTAAAACTGTCTCTGTTGGGCGTCGGGTATACGAACAGCGGCCCGCCGTCCGGCACTGCGGTCGAGGGCAATGGATCGGGATCGGGCAGGGTCGCTGGGAAGAGGTTTAGCACCGTTCCCTGATAGGACTTCCTGTCATCGGTATAGCGCAGCCCGCCCGACAGCTCGAGGCCGTCGGCGATTTCGGCTGTTACCTCGCCGAATACCGCGATCGAATCGGTTTCAAGATTGGAAATCTGGAGGTCGCGCGTGCCCGGGCCACCTGCGAGCAGCGACGTAATCACCGGGGGCGACGGCGGGAAAGCGAGCGGAACCGTCGCGCGTTCGCGAGTTTCCTCGTTGAAATAATAGCCGCCGATGATGGCATCGATGCCGTCGAAATCGAACTGAAACTGGATTTCCTGGCTATATTGTTCCGAATTGGCGGCGACATCGGTGGTGATGATCTCGAATGGAGTGTTGTCGGCATCGCGGATGCCGCGCGAACGAGTCGATCGATAGGCAGTGATCGATTTGAAGGTGAATTCGTCGGTAATCCGCGCGACCGCCGTTGCCGAGAAACCCCAGACTTCCGAAGTGCTCGTAACCGGCGCTGTACCGCCATTGGTGTAGGGACCCATTTCGTAGAAATCGTTGGCGCAGCGAGCATCGTCGATCTGCGGCACGTTGGGCGCGCCGAAACGCGAATCGCCGGGGGCGAGCGGCGCGAAGGGAATGGTCGCGCCCGGGCAGCCCGCGGCGACACTGACGATCGCCGGAACCGGCGCCTGTTCGTTGATGCCGGCAAAGACGAACGGTGCGCCGTTCTCGTCGCGATTATTGTAGTCGCCGCGGAAAGTCAGGTCGAAATCGGGTGAAGGTTCCCAACGCAGCGCGCCGGAGACCGAATAGCTGTTGTCGTTGCCGAGATCGAGGCCGTCGAAGATGCGGCGGACATAGCCGTCGCGTTGACGGAAACCGCCGGAAAGACGGGCTGCCACGGTATTTCCCACTGGAATATTGACGGCGGCGAAACCCTCGTAAAGCTCGTCTTCGCCGACCCTCAGCCGCGCACTGCCGCCCCATTCGCCCATTTCGGGTTCGCGCGAACGGACAAGGATTGCGCCGCCGATGGTATTGCGCCCGAACAGCGTGCCCTGTGGTCCGCGCAGCACTTCGACGCTGGCGATGTCGCCGAAATCGATCGCACCGCCGACGGCGCGGCCGACATAGACCTCGTCGATATAGATGCCGACTCCTGGATCGACGGCGGCGGTCGGATCAAGCTGGCCGATGCCGCGGATAAAGACGACCGTGGCGGCGGAGTTGCCAGAAAGTTGGCCGGCTGTCTTGAACTGCAGGCTCGGCGTGATGCGTTCGAGATCGGAAGTTTGCAGTATCTGCCTGTTTTGGAGAGTTTCGGCACTAAAAGCCGAGATCGCGATCGGCGTGTCCTGGAGGCCCTCCTCGCGGCGGCGGGCAGTGACGATGATGACGTCGCCGCCTGGCGTTCCTTCCGCGCCAGTTGCCGTATTCTGCGCGGCTGCGCGTTCCGGAATGCCCATGATGCAAGCCGCTGCGATTAGCGACAGCGCACTGCCGTTTGTCAGCAGTCCTGCGCGCGAAATCCGCCCTTCCTTGAACATTGCCATTCCTCCCCATTTTTGCGGCGGGTTTCCCACCATTTTTTCAGGCTGGGAAATCGCATAAAAATTAGTTACGGTCAATAACAGTTAGTGACGCTAACATTGACATCCGGTTTTGAGGTGGCGCATCCGGCGGGAGGGTCGCAGGCAGACTGCGAGGTTGAACAGAACGTATTTGGTTGGGGTGGAAGACGATGAAATCCGCACATGCCGGCAAGCGCAAAGCGCTCAAGCTCTTCGACCCGGGGCTGGACTATGGATTGCTTTCGGAGTTGACCGGCTTTCGCATGCGGCGAGCAAGCGTGATCGATTTCGCTTCGTTCGGGGAGGCTTCCGGAGACCCGACGATCACGCCGCTGCGGTTTTCCGTGCTGGAACTAATTGGTGCGAACCCTGGTCTTCAACAGGTGCAGATTGGCCAAGCGCTGGGCCTGTCCCGACCCGCAGTTTCGGTAACCATCGATTTCTGGGAGCAGCGTGGATGTGTGGAGCGTCGCCCGGCACCCGATGACCGCCGTTCCAACGGGATATATCTTACATCGAAGGGAGAAGACCGGCTCGGCGCGCTTCAGAAGCAGGTGGCTGCCCATGACCGGAAATTGACCGTTGGGCTAACCGAAACGGAGATCGATGAGTTGCATCGGCTCCTAGAGAAAATCTATCTGAACTGAAACCGATCGCGCGCCTTTTAATACTCGCCCATTATCGGGAGCCTTTGCATAGTAGCCAATCGTCGGACCGGCTTTGCGGAATTTCGAGTATCGGTTTTATCTCGCGAGCTTTCAGGGCCAATCGCCGCCTGTCGATGCGTTCGAGCCAATTTACAGAATCGCCTCAATCGAAATCTCAAAAGCGGTTTTCGTTTCATCGTTAGGCTGGATACGCGCGAGGCCTTTGGCAAGGCTCCTGTCCCTGAACGAATGCGACGCCACTAGTGGCTTTGAAGCTCGACAACCGCGACGCCGACGGCGACGGTTTCGCCTTTCGCAAAAAGCGGTTTGACGACACCATCAACCGGACTTTCAACTTCGAACGTCGTCTTGTCACCCTCGACATCGTACAGTTTCTGACCAACAGTCACGATGTCGCCATCCTCGACGTACCATTCGACAATCGTGCCCTCCTGCATAGAAACCGCCAGCTTTGGTAGTTTGAGAAGAATGCGCGCCATTTCAGCCGCCCACCAGGGATTTGGCTCGTTCAGCGATGCGGCCTGGGTTCGGAAAATGCGCGGCTTCCAGGTTCTGAGCGAAGGGGATTGGTGTAAAGGCGCCGCCGAGCCGCGCGACCGGTGCTTTGAGCCTTCCGTGCAACTGCTCGGAAAGTTGTGCGGCAATTTCGGCCCCGAAACCGCCAAACTCGACGGCTCCGTGGACGAGCAACGCGCGACCCGTTTTCTCGACTGATGCGGAAACCGTCGCCAGGTCGAGCGGGACAATTGTTCGCAGATCGACAATCTCGGCTTCGATGCCATCCGCGCTCAACGTTTCCGCAGCCGCGAGCGCCTCGTGCAGGGCCCAGCCATAAGCGACAATCGTGATGTCGGACCCTTTGCGCGGGACCGCTGCACGACCCAGCGGGACGCGGTAATCGCCATCGGGCACTTCACCCGGCGAGAAATAGCAACGCATCGATTCGATCACGATACACGGATCGGGATCGTTGATAGCGGAAAGCAGCAAGCCCTTTGCATCAGCCGCCGTAGCCGGCATCGCCACCTTGAGCCCGGGAATATGAGCCAGCCAGGCTTCCAGACTCTGGCTATGCTGCGCCCCGAAGCTGCCGATATTCCCGGCGGTCAACATGCGGAGCGTCATTGGTACCGCTGTCTGACCGCCCGACATATAGCGAAGCTTGGCAGCATGGTTTGCGATCTGGTCCATACAGACCATCGCGAAATCGGCGAGCATGATCTCGGCAACTGGTCGCATACCTTCCAGTGCCGCGCCGATAGCGGCGCCGACAATGGCCTGTTCGGAGATCGGTGTATTGCGAACGCGCGCTTCTCCATGCTTGGTAGAAAGGCCCGCGGTGGCTTTCGCGACGCCGCCGGCTGGATCGGCAATGTCTTCGCCCATCAGCACGACGCTGGGATCATTTGTCAGGGCAAAATCCAGAGCCGCATTCACCGCCATCGCATAGGGCATGGTTTGGGTGTCTTCGGGCACGGGCTCGGCGCTCGACAATGCCGTTCGCACCACAGGTTCGATGCCCGGCGCGAATATATCGGTCGTCAACTCCTTGAGGTCGGGAGCCGGACTGTTCTTGGCAAAGGCGATTGCATCCAGAACTTCGTCGCGAGCCTCATCATCGATCGCGTCGAGCTGTTCCTGGCTGGCCGCGCCGCTTTCCGTCAACCGTTCACGAAAAACCAGAATCGGCGGTCGCGCGCGCCCCGCTGCAAGCCGGTCGGCATTCATATGCGCTTCTTCCGACCCAAAGGAATGGCCCTGGAGGCGCGGTGCGACGCATTCAAGCAGGGTTGGCCCCTTTCCAATGCGGGCGCGCGCTACAGCGTCGCTGGCCGCGGCGTAAAGCGCGTCGGGATCCGTCCCGTCCACCGTCTGTCCCGGCATGCCGTAGCCCCCCGCTCGATCGGCAATCGACAAGGCTTTGGTCGAGGCTTCGAAGGCTGTATATTCTGCATAGAGGTTGTTCTGGCAGACGAAGATGACCGGTAACTGCCAGAGCGCAGCAAGGTTCAGCGCTTCGTGAACCGCACCGATGTTGGCAGCGCCGTCGCCAAAGCTGCAGGTCACCACGCGGTCGCTACCGGCCAATTGCTTGGCCAGCGCAATGCCGTTGGCGATCGGTGCGCCGGCACCGACGATTCCGCTTGTCACCATCAGTCCCGAAGCAGGATCGGAGAGATGCATCGGGCCTCCCTTGCCCCGGCACGTGCCATCTGCTCGGCCGAACATCTCTGCGATGATCTGGCGGATGGGTGTGCCCTTGGCGACGATATCATGGACGCAGCGATAGGTTATCACTGCGCGATCATCGGACTTGAGCAGTGGCGCAATGGTGGCGGGGATCGCCTCCTGGCCGCCGCACGGATAATATTGAAACTGGAGTTCGCCGGATGCCAGCTCCCGCTGGATCGCGCGGTCTGTCTCCACAATTCTCGTCATCGTGCGGTAGATTTCGAGCGCCGTTTCGGCGGAAAGGGCTGTCTTCACTGGTGACGCTATCGATGCTTCAATCGTCTGCATTTCAGCTGTTCCCGGCTGGTGTTGCAACCCGCGCTACGCACTCGACCTCGATGACGAGATCCGGGTGCACGAGGCGGCGAATCTCGACCCAGGTCGCCGCGGGCAGGTTTTCGGGATCGAACAGGGCGTTTCGGACGTCGCTATTGGCGAGCGCCGAGTCGATATCGGTGACGAAAACAGTCTCGCGGATGATTGCATCGAGACCAGAACCGCAGCGCGTCAGAAACCCTTGAAGGCGCTGATACACTTCGGCCATCTGGCCGCGCATGTTGCCGGGATGGAGCGGTGTCAGCGTTTCGTCCCAACTCACCATGCCGGAAACCCATAGCAGCCCGTCATCGCGGACAGCGGCCGCAAATCCCATTTGCTTTTCTGCTTCCTCTGATTGGAATACCCGTTCCATCGACTCTCTCCCTCTCGCATAAATATGTATTCAATAGCCAAGTCATATAAAAATACAATACACGGCAAATGATTATAGAAAAGTCTTGAGTTAAGAGCCCGGGCAGCTTTCCGATCAGCGAAATTGTCCAGAAGGGGAAAACGAAGCTGTTGCGCCTTGGCTCCATATTTGGTGTTGAAAGCAACGCGGTTGATTTTCGTTGCCCGGATAGGCAGTCGATCTGCAGAGAGGGTGAACATGACGGGACTTCGGGAACGGTCAAAGAGGCGGCGGCGCGATGCAGTCTTGGCAGCGGCCGAGCGGTTGATTCGCGAACAGGGGTATACTCAGACAACGATCGAGGAGATCGCGGGCGAAGCCGAAGTGAGTGTCGGAACCCTCTACAGCTATTTTGGATCCAAGGGCGGATTGTTACGCGAACTCATGCAGCCCATGATTGAAGAAATGCAGCGTAAGGCGGCGCGGGTCATCGCCAATCCGCCCGAAAGGCCGGTAGATGCGATAGCGGCCATGTATGAAGCCTATCGCTTTACCGACGAATGGCGCTCACTCAATTTTCTTTCAGGCCTGGGGCCGGATGCGCGCGATGGGGACACGGCGATCGAGGACATTCGCAAGATGTTTGCGGAATTTATCGGCCGCCAGTTCCATGAACTGCTGGGAAAGCTGATCGAGCAGGGTAAGGTATCGGCCGCACTCGACCTGAATGACGCTGAGTTCATCCTATTCGAGTTTCTGGAATCGCATTTCAATTCCTATGTGCGCGCAAGGGGCGCGATGTCCCATGAAGAGATGATCGTCTCCATCCACAGGCGACTGCGCGCACTTTTCGAGCTCTGCAAACCACTTTCCTAGATCGAACTCAGTTGCATAATCTGCGCTTGGGCGATCAGGAAAACTGCATTTGCAGCAGAAAAATGTAGTAATTGACATTATACTTTAAATATGAAATTCAAACGTCAATCGTTCATTTATATGGGGGTTGAGCGCATGGGCGGGTCGATAGTCAAAAGGAAACGGGTCGGGTATGCCGCGCTCGCGGTGGCACTTTTGGGTGGCGCGTGCGCGGCATCCGCGCAGGAAGTTGCGGACCCCGTATCTGCGGGCACCCGGACGCAGAGCGGCAACGAGATCGTCGTCACAGCCAGGCGACGGGAAGAATCGTTGCAGGACACGCCCATCTCGATCACGGCGTTTAGCGCTGACCAGCTGACCGACCGCGGTGTCGCCAACCTCTCCGGCGTCGGCGACTATACCCCGAACCTTGTTTTTGATCAGGGCAGCGGCAACACGGGGGGCAGCACCAGCTCTCAAATCTATATTCGCGGCATCGGCCAGGCTGATTTTCTCTTCACGACCGAGCCCGGCGTCGGCCTTTATGTCGATGGGGTCTATTATCCACGGTCAATCGGTTCAGTCATGGATCTGATCGATCTCGAACGTGTCGAAATATTGCGCGGTCCGCAGGGCACCCTGTTCGGAAAAAACAGTGTGGGCGGAGCAATCAATGTCGTAACGCGGCGTCCGTCTGATACGTTTAGCGGGCGGATCAGTGCGACCTATGGCAGCTTTGATCGCATTGATATCAACGGTTCGGTCAATTTGCCGATCGACGAGGATGGCCTGTTTGCGAGCCTCGCCTTTTCATCGCAGGACAGGGATGGTTACGTGCGCCGCGTCAATGATGGGTCGCGTCTCGGGGGCATCAATTCGCAGGGTGTGCGCGGCCAGTTGCTCTGGGAAGCTTCGCCGAATTTCGATCTGCTAATTATCGGCGACTATACCCGCAAGCGCGAAGACAGTATTGCAAACACGCTGGTCGATGTCGATCAGTCCGGCAGCCTGCTCGGGCTTTTTAATGGTCTGGTCGCGCCGGTTACGGGGGACTTTTACGACGACCGGTTCATCCCTGCAGATCCGTTCACCAGCTTCGGAACCGGACCCAATCGTAGCGACCTTGATGTTTGGGGTGTTTCGGCCACCGCGACGCTTGATCTGGGCGCCGTAACGTTCAAATCGATCACCGCTTATCGCGAGCAGGACGCCTTTTTCGGTTCTGACTCCGATCAATCGCCGATCACCTTTTTCGAGCAGACAGTGCTGGATGAGCAGGAGCAGTTTTCGCAAGAGCTGCAGTTTTCGGGCGAGGGGCTCCAAGGCAGGCTCGACTGGGTTGTCGGGGCGATGTATTTCCATGAGGAAGGCGTTGATCAATATTCGATCATTTTTGCACCGGGGCTATTTGGAGCGCTGGAAGCCCTGCCGCCCGGAATCATTCCGGGCCTTGGTGGAGCGGGCAATCCGATCCATCCCGCGCTCGATTTCAACGCGCTCGTCTCGTCCGGAATCAATAGCGACAGCTATTCGGCATATGGCCATTTCAGCTTTGCCATTACCGAGCGGCTGAGCATTTCAGGAGGCCTTCGGTACACGTCAGACGAGAAGGATTTCGCTTCCCGGCTGGACAGGCGCGAGGCCGGCGTGACCACTCATGATATCGAGGTCGGGGACAGTTGGAATGCCTGGACGCCCAGAATCGGTTTCGAATATGAATGGTCCGATGATCTAATGACCTATGTCTCGGCCGCCCGCGGATTTAAATCCGGTGGCTTCAATGGTCGGCCGACCAACGCATTTGTAGCCAGCACGCCATTCGCGCCGGAATATGTCTGGACCTATGAAGCCGGCTTCCACGCGCGAACCGCCGACCGGCGGTTCAGCCTCAATGGCGCTGTGTTTCACAGCGATTATACCAACCTGCAGTTGCTGAGTATCACTTCTGACGCGCAGGGCGGCATTGTCGCGCTGGTGGAAAATGCCGGTAAAGCCCGCATTCGAGGCTTCGAGCTGGAACTGCTGGCGGAGCCTGTTCCAGGGCTCCGCTTTGATGCGGGACTTGGCTATCTGGATGCCGAATACCGGCAGCTGGATACCAGCGTCACCTCGATCGCGCTGACTGACGATCTCGTAAAGACGCCCGAATGGAGTTTTTCAGCGGGGGTCCAATATTCGACCGAAATTGATGGTCGTTGGCAGGTCACGTTGCGCGGCGATTATTCCTATCGGTCCACCGTTCAGCATGTGGGATCGAACGATCCGCTACTCGAACAGCCGGGTTATGATCTCATCAATCTGCGCGCCGCTTTTGGGCCCGTCGATGATAGCTGGGAACTCGCTGTTTTCGGTACGAATGTGACCGACGAGCTCTACATTACCAACGGACTGAGCCAGCGTGACACGCTCGGAACAACGGATGTGTCATATGGCCGGCCTCAGGAATGGGGTATCAGCCTGAGCGCGCGTTTCTGATGAGTGTGTTGATACCCGTCCATCTCCACGTTCAGTTTGTCCTGGCGGCTCCTATCGAGCGCGTCTGGTCAGTGCTCGGGGATTTTCGCCATCCCGAACTGGGTTCGGGCTTTCTTGCGGGAATATCCGGGGAAGGGGCCGGTATCGGAGCAACGCGTGTGCTCCATCTTACTGAGGAACTGGGTGGCGGTGCGATCGAAGAGGTCCAGTCGGGACGCGACGATGCCGGCTATTATTATGCCTATGAACTTGTCGGCGAAGTGCCGTTTCCGATCGATAGCTATTACGCGACCGTCCACGCCGTTCCGCTCTCATCCGAAGCAACGATGGTGGTTTGGACGAACCGTTACCACGTTTCAGCCGAGCATGAAGACGAACAGTGTGCACGATCACGCAGTTTTCTCGAACTGATCGAAACCAATCTACGCCGCGTACTTGGCTTGTGACGCGCGCTCAAACCAACCGGATCGAAGGACCTATGACCCAGGCACTGTCAAATCATAACATGCGTACATCTGTCGAACTGCCGACATCCAATCCCACCGAACGGTTGGGGACTCTGATGCCGGCCGAGGGGGAAAATGGCGTCTTTGCCGAATCCTGGTATCCGGTCTGCCTCTCCTCCGAGGTCAGCCAGGGGCAGGTGCGCGGTGAACGGTTTCTCGATGGGAAGATCGTCATTTTTCGCGGGGACGATGGCGTCGCGCGGGCGATGAGCGCCTTTTGCCCGCATGTTGGTGCCGATCTTTCCATCGGTGAAGTGACGGGCAACCACGTCAAATGTGCATTCCATCATTGGGAGTTCGATGGCGACGGCGTGTGCGCGAAGACAGGAATTGGCGATCCCGCACCAAAGCGTGCGCGGCTTTTCAAGTTTCCGACCCAGGAATGCTATGGCGTCGTCTGGGTGTTCAATGGCCAGACCCCGCACTGGGATATTCCGCAGTTTGAAATTCCCGACGACAAGCTTTCCGTACGGGCCTATCGCTGGCCCGACTATATGAATTGTGACCCTTGGGTGTTTGCGGCGAATACGCCGGATATGCAGCATTTCAAGGTCGTCCATCAGGCCCAGTTCAGCACCGAGGATCCACATGCCGCCGTTGACTGGCACGATTGGGGCTTCCGCTACAAGATCATTGCCCAGCACCAAAAGGGCATACCGATCGAATGGACGCTCGGGATCATGGGAACAACTTTGTTCTGGCAGGAAGGGCCCTATGACGATTTCTGGATTGGCGGAATGGTCGGGTTCGGCCTCCCGGAAGTTGGCAAGCACGAGCTATTTGCGATTCTCGCGGTTGAAGATGAGGGCGAGGAGAAAGTGGCTGAACGTCATGCCATGTCGGAGATGCTCATGCATCGTACGATCGGGGAGGATACCGATATTCTCAATACGATCCACTATCGGCCCGGCGCTCTGACCAAGGGCGATACAACGCTCAGCCGGTACCTGGATTTCCTGCGCGCATATCCGCGTAGTCATCATTCCGGCCCGTTCATTCGATAGGGGACCATTGATGGTATATTGCGCAATCGCAAAGAAGATAGACGCTCCGGCTGATGTTATATGGGGGCTCGTAAACTGGGAAGGGTGCGCGCAGCTGATGCCGGTGCCCGGTCAGATGGAGAGCGTCACTTTTGAAGGGAAGGGCGTAGGCGCCAAGCGCATCTTCGCGCTCGACGAAGAGCGTCTGGGTGGTGGGTCGATTGTCGAGCAGCTTGTCTCGATTGACGAAGACCAGCGCGCCTATGAGTATCGGATCGCCGATAACGGTCCGCTACCCTGGACCGGATATTTCGGAGAGATCCGGGTTACACCTTGCGGGCCGGATGCTTGTGCAATCAAATTTTCCGTCGACATAACTCCCATCGATATTTCCGACGAGGAGGGCCGCCACATATTCATCACCCATTGCCTGATGGATGTTGCGCGGATTCGCGAATATATCTCTACATTAGGGTATTGAGACTGGTCTGAGGCGTTGTCACGTTAACTTGATTTAGCTGCGACGGAGCCGGTTGATCCGCGAGATCAAGTTTCCCCGGATGCAGCGGTTCAGTCGTTGAGCGCACCTTCTCGATATCGTTTGAATGTGGTCCGATCGAGCAGATTGCGCTGGAAGTAGAAACCGTTGTAGGTCGCCGATTGAAGGTTGAGGAAGCGTTGTGCTGGTCCAGGCGATTTGAACCGCTGCAGACTCCGTTCGGCCGGAAGGTCTTCGACGTCGCGGAAACTCAAAGTGAACTTGGCGTATAGCCACACTGCATATCGGATGATCTCGGGCGGAAAGCGATGGCGATCAAATGAGATAAGTTCCATCAACGCCGGTTAATCGCTCCTTCGGCCGACCGCGACTCACGTTAACGTGACAATGCAGGTACTTTACATCGGGCGGTAGGCCTTGGCCGTCTGGGTAGCGGAAAGCGGAGCCCTGTCCCAACCTCACGATGTTTAACGAATTTTCAACGCTGATGCGCGTAGAATTCGTGCAAATCATGGGAATTGACGGAATGGACCATGCAATCCGGGGGCGTTTAGGTTCCGCCGGAACCGCATTGCGCTGGCTTTTCGAGCGGCTGGCGAAGTCAGCGATGACGGCCGCGCTTTTCTCCTGGGCCAGCTGTTTGGTGCTCCCGCCGCCGCCATCATGGGAGCGTTTTGCGCGCTGACGGTCGCGGCCATTGCGCTCCTGCGCAGTGGAGACGCCGTTTACGGCGTGTTCGTTACCCTCGAAATCACGCTGCTCCTGTGGCGTTTCGCCGACTGGCGGTTGCGCGAACGGCGATTGCGGGTCGTTTCCGCGCACGTGCCGATCATCGATTACTCCGCGCTGATATCGGTATTGTGGTGAGCGCAGCAAGGAATCCTAGCGTTCACTATCATGTCCAGCGGCGATCCGGTGCCGGGCGTGCTGGCGGCGACGCTCGTTATGGCGTTGATCGGTCCGATCTGCGCGCGCAACTACGCGGCACCTCGCTTTGCCTTCCTGCTAGTCCTGCTTTGCGATCTGCCCTTCGGGGCGATGCAGATCATCACCAGCTTTCATAGAAGGATGCTTCTCACGCTCGCCGCAGAAGCCCGAAACCGTTACCTCGCACATCACGATTCGCTGACCGGTATTCTCAATCGGCAAGGGATGGACGAGGCACTGAGCCGGATCGTGCCTGAACCTGATCGCCATCGATCTCGATGGGTTCAAGCAGGTGAATGACAGCTACGGGAATGGTGCCGGTGACCTGCTACTGGTGAAGATCGCCGAGAGGATACGGAAGGAAATCGACGAAGACCACCTACTCGCGCGAATGGGAGGTGACGAATTCATGGTCGTTATGCGCGATACGTCCCCCGACAAGGTGCGTCCGATCGTCGCCAGGCTGATCGCTGCCATCTCGGGCCGGCGCTTCGAGATCGAGGATTCGATGCTGGTCAGCGTGGGCGCGAGTATCGGTTTTGCATGTCTCCCGGAAGACGCCGCGAGTACAATGGAATTGCGCCTGCGGGCCGACCAGGCGCTTTATGCCGCAAAGGATGCGGGCAAGGGCGTGGGACTTCGCTATGATACAAGTCTGAACCAGCAGTCGTCCCTGTCGCGACCGGAGATGATCGGTGTACGCTGAACGATATCCTCTGGACGCTGCGTCCGCGAATGCCGTGATCGGCTAGAACCCTATAGCCTTGGATTGGCCATTTGCGGACCGTGTCCCCACCTATTCGTGAGCTGAATAAGCAGCGGGGATTATTCAGTAGTCGTATACGATAGCCGGTTCCGGAGTAAGAAGAGAGCGAGCCATACGCCTCTCAATGGCCGGTCGGACCGCTGTGGTTGCGGATAGGCCGCACCGACGGGGACTGGATTCTGCAACTTGCTGTCATTATATACCGTGCGGTATGGATACAGTCGCTGCTCAATCGCGAAAAGGTCGGCCGCGCGAATTTTGCGTGGAAGCCGCGCTTAGCGCGGCGCTTGGCGTGTTCTGGACGAAGGGTTTCGACGCCGCTTCGCTGACCGATCTGACCGAGGCGATGGGGATCACACGGCCCAGCCTCTATGCTGCGTTCGGCAACAAGGAGCAGCTCTTCAAGAGCGCTCTCGACCTCTATGAGCAAGAAAAACTCGCTTATGTCAGCAAGGCGATGGCCGCACCGACTGCGCGCGGCGTTGCCGAGGCGCTGTTGTACGGAGCGCTCGACCTATTGGCACAGGACGAAGAGACGCGGGGTTGCCTCGGCGTCCTCAGCACCATGGCCTGCAATGCCGAGGCGGATTCTATTCGCGAGGACGTCCTTGCGCGGCAGCAATCCTCGAAAGACGTAATGATCGCGCGCTTCCAACTTTCAGCGGACGAGGGCGAGCTTCCCACCGCCATAAGCCCGCAGGCGATCGCCGATTATCTGCGCGCGATCATGCAGGGGCTTTCGATCCAGGCACGGTCCGGGGCGGAGCGTCCCGAACTCGAAAAGATCGTGGAAACGAGTCTGGCGCTCTGGCCGACAAAATAGATTTTCATACCGACTAGTATAAATTTCTGTTGACGATCGCCCGATTTGTTTTGTACCAATCGGTACGTAATTCAAAAAGCGCGACTCGATCACGCTATCATCCGAGAGAAAACGATATGAACATGCTCACGCGCATCAGCGCGGGCGCAGCATCGGCGTTGCCGGAGTCCGCCCGCACCCTACCAACCCGTTTCCGGATTCTCCTCGCCATAACGGCAGGCGCGGTTCTCGCCCTGCTCGCGCTGGCGGTCTGGGCGTATAGCGGCGATCGCGCCGAAGCCGCGCAGCCGGCGCCGCTCGTCACCGTGGCAACGCCGCTGCAGCGCGATGTGCAGGAATGGAGCGACAATATCGGCCGGTTCGAGCCAAGCCGCGCCGTCGAGGTGCGTCCCCGCGTTTCCGGTGCCATTGTTGGCATCCATTTCACCGACGGCGCGCACGTCCAGCGTGGGCAGCTGCTCTTCACCATCGATTCGCGTCCCTATCGCGCGGCCCTAGACGAAGCGCAGGGGCGGCTTGCCGGCGCCCGCAGCCGGTTGATCCTGGCGCGGTCCAATCTCGCACGCGCCGAGCGGCTGTTGCCCGAAGAGGCTATCTCCGAAAGCGATGTCGACCGGCTACGCGCCGAAGTGCGCGTTGCCGAAGCCGAGACCGCGACGGCAAATGCGCAGCTGCGCGCCCGCGCGCTCGATGTCGAATTCACGCAGGTTCGCGCACCGATTTCGGGCCGCGTTTCGGACCGGCGCATCGATATCGGCAATCTGGTCGGCGCCGGCGACGGGCCGGGCGGCACGCTGCTAACGACGGTCAATACGCTCGATCCGATCTATTTCGTTTTCGAAGGGTCGGAAGCCGATTTCCTGCGCAACCGGCGATCGGAAGCCGGCGATAACGGCCCGATACAGGTCGATATCCGCCTGCAGGATGAAACCGACTATAGCTGGCACGGCATCCTCGACTTCACCGATAACGGCCTCGATCCGCGCTCGGGGACAATCCGCCGCCGCGCGGTGCTCGACAATCCCGACGAGTTCCTGACCCCCGGCATGTTCGGCCATATGCGCCTCGTCGCGGGAGGCGCGCGCCCCGCTTTGTTGGTGCCCGACTCCGCGATCCAGAGCGACCGGGAACGCAAACTCGTCCTGACCGTCGGCGAGGACGGTACCGTCGTCGCCAAGACGGTGGAACTGGGGCCGGTCGTCGATGGGTTGCGCGTCGTGCGCAATGGGCTTGAGCCAACCGATCGCGTCATCATCACGGGGCTGCAGGCGGCCGTGCCGGGCGGAGCCGTCCGGGCCGAACGCGGGCGGATAACGCCGACACGCGGTGAGCCGGTCGCTATCGCCCGCACGCCTGTCGCCGGTCGGGCCAGCTTCGCCAACTAGCGGCCGTATTTTAACAACGGTCGGTCCTCGTGCCGGCCATGCAACAGGGATTGGACGGAAGAAACCATGCGCCTCTCACGCTTCTTCATCACGCGGCCGATCTTCGCCGCCGTCATCGCCATCATCATCACGATCGTGGGGGCCATCGCCTATCCGGGCCTGCCGGTTGCGCAATATCCCGATATCGTGCCGCCGACGGTTACGGTCTCCGCCTCCTACCCCGGCGCCTCGGCCGAAACGGTCGCGGAAACCGTGGCGTCGCCGCTCGAGCAGGAGATCAACGGCGTCGAGAATATGCTCTATCTGTCTTCGCAATCGACTGGCGACGGCGCATTGACGATTACCGCTACCTTCGAACAGGGCACCGATCTCGATGCCGCGCAGGTGCTTGTGCAGAACCGTGTGGCGGCCGCTCTGCCGCGCCTGCCCGAAGACGTCCGCCGCAATGGGATCGTTGCGCGAAAGTCGACCCCGGACATCCTGCTCGCGATCAACCTCGTGTCCCCCGATCACAGCCTCGATCGGCAATATATGGCCAATTATGCGGTCGGCCGGATTCGCGACCGGCTGGCGCGCATCGACGGTGTTGGCGAGGTCCGCATTCTCGGCGGTAGCGATTATGCCATGCGCATCTGGATCGACCCGGGCCGCGCGGCCGCGCTCGACCTGACCGCCGGCGAAATCGTCGCGGCGCTGCGCGGGCAGAACGTCCAGGTCGCCGCCGGCGTGCTGGGCCAGCCGGGCGGGCAGGATCTCGATCAGAGCTATCAGGTCAATGTCGAGACCCAGGGCCGGCTGACCGACCCGGCCGAGTTCGCGAACATTGTCGTGCGTACCGACGAAGCCGGGCGCCAGATCCGCGTGTCGGATTTCGCCCGCGTCGAGCTGGGCTCGTCGGACTATGCCTCTAACGCTTATCTGTCGGGCGAACCCAGCGTCGTCGTCGCGATCCTCCAGCGCCCGGGAACAAACGCGCTGGCCGCGTCCCAGGATGTGGAGGCCGAACTCGAAACGCTGTCGGCGGATTTTCCCCCGGGCCTCGACTATGAACTTGTCTACAACCCGACGCGCTTCATTTCGCAGTCGATCGATGCGGTGATGGAGACGATCCTTGAGGCGATCATCCTCGTCGCGCTTGTCATCCTGCTGTTCCTGCAGCGCTGGCGTGCGGCGCTCATCCCTGTGCTCGCAATCCCGGTGTCGTTGACGGGCACGATGGCTGTGCTCGCCGCGGTCGGATATTCGATCAACAACCTCTCGCTGTTCGGGCTGGTGCTGGCGATCGGTATCGTCGTCGACGATGCGATCGTGGTCGTCGAAAATGTCGAGCGCAATTTGCGCCGGGGCCTGGCTCCGATCGAAGCCGCCAAGACATCGATGGACGAGGTCGGCGCGGCGCTGATCGCCATCGTCCTCGTGCTGTGCGCGGTTTTCATCCCGACGCTGTTCCTGTCCGGTCTGACCGGCGGTTTCTACCGCCAGTTCGCGGTGACGATTTCGGCGGCGACGATCATCTCGCTGGCCCTGTCGCTGACCCTGTCGCCGGCACTGGCCGCGATCCTTCTCAAGAATGAGGAGGGAAGCGAGCCGCGCGGCCGGTTCGGCCGCATGATCAAGCGCGGCGGCGATGCTTTCAATCACTGGTTCGACCGGGCCAGTGCTGCCTATTCGCGTCTTATATCGCGGTTGTTGCGCCGGCCGCGCGCCATGCTGGGCGGCTATGCGCTGATGATCGCCGCGACCGCGGGAATCTTCCTCGTCACGCCTACGGGTTTCATCCCCGCCGTAGATCAGGGCTATTTCCTGACCATCGTGCAGCTTCCTCCCGGCGCTTCGCTTGAACGGACCGATCTCGTTACCCGCGACGTCGCGACGCGGGTCGCTGATATCCCGGGCGTCGAAGGGACCGTCGCGATTGTCGGTTTCGACGGCGCCTCGCAGACCCAGGCGCCGAATTTCGCTGCCGCCTTTGTCGTGCTCGACAGTTTCGAGGATCGCGATGCGATGGGCGTCACTCTTGACGACATTATCGGCGAGGCACGGGCACGGACCGCCGATCTTGGTGAAGCGTCGCTGCTCATAGTCCCGCCGCCCGTCATCCGCGGCATCGGTTCGGCCGGTGGCTTCCAGTTCATGCTGCAGGACCGGGGCGGGAACGGCTATGACGCGCTCTCGCAACAGGCGGACGCGATCATTGGCCCGGCGAACGGTCGCAACGAACTGGCGATGGCCTATACGCTGTTCAACAATTCGACGCCCAACATCTATGCCGATATCGACCGCGACAAGGCGGAACTGCTCGGCGTGCCGCCCGAACGCGTGTTCGAGGCGTTGAGCGTCTATCTCGGATCGGCCTTCGTCAACGATTTCAACTTTCTCGGCCGTACCTACCGGGTGACGGCGCAGGCCGACGCGCCGTTCCGCGCGACCGAGGCCGATATCGCCAATCTGCGAGCGCGTTCGAATTCGGGCGAAATGGTGCCGATCGGTTCGGTCTCCACCTTCCACAGCGAAACCGGGCCGTATCGCGTGATGCGTTACAATCTTTATCCGGCGATCGAGATCGCGGGCGACACCGCCCCAGGCTATTCGGCGGGGCAGGCGCTGTCGGCGATGGAGGACATCGCCGAGACGAATCTCGGCCCCGGCTACGGCTATGAATGGTCGGGCATCGCGTATCAGCAGCGGGCAGCGGGCAATACCGCGGCTCTGGTCTTCGTGCTGGCCGTCGTCTTCGTCTTCCTCGTGCTGGCGGCGCAGTTCGAAAGCGTCACCTTACCGCTGTCGATCATCCTGATCGTGCCGATGTGCCTGTTCGCGGCGATGGCCGGGGTCAATTTGCGCGGCATGGACAATAACATTCTCACCCAGGTCGGCCTTCTCGTGCTGATCGGGCTGGCCGCGAAGAACGCGATCCTGATCGTCGAATTCGCCAAGCAGGCGGAAGAACGCGACGGCTTGAGCCCGGTCGATGCGGCGATCGCGGCTGCCGGCACAAGGCTGCGCCCGATCGTGATGACCAGCCTTGCCTTCATCCTCGGCGTCCTGCCGCTGGTGCTGGCCACGGGTGCCGGTGCGGAATTGCGCCAGGCGCTGGGCACGGCCGTGTTCTTCGGGATGATCGGCGTCACCGCCTTTGGCCTGCTTTTCACCCCGACCTTTTATGTCGTGTGCCGGGCGATGGGCGACTGGTTCGGCCAGCTCAGCTGGCGCGGCCGCGGCCCCAGGGCCGATCTCGCCCCCGGCACGAATTGAGGACAATGACCATGCGATCGCTTCTTTCCTTCACCTCCCTCCTGGCGCTGGCGGCCTGCGCCGCCGGGCCGGACTATGTCGCGCCGATAGCGCCGCCCTCGGCGCAGGGCGATTTCGTCTCGCTGAACGAGGCGGTGTCGACCGCCGCGCCGCAGGGCGACTGGTGGCGCCTCTATGAGGACCCGGTTCTCGACCGGTTCGTGACGCAGGCGCTGGCGGAAAACACCGATATCCGGGTCGCGCTGGCCAACGTCGCCCGCGCCCGCGCCGAACTGCGGCGGGCGGGCTCAGACGCCGGGCCCGAATTGAGCGCTGGAACCAACGCGAATTACGGGCGCTCCTTCACGTCCGATGGCGGGCGAACGCCCGAGGACTGGCAGTTCGAGGCGAGCGCCGGCGTCTCCTACGAGATCGACCTGTTCGGCCGGGTGTCGCGCGGCGTCGAAGCGGCGCGGGGAGACCTTGCCGCGACCGAAGCCAATGCCCAGGCGGTGCGGATCCTCGTCGCGGCGGAAACTACCCGCGCCTATGCGGATTTCGTCGCAGCGCGCGAACAGCTCATGGTGGCCGAACGGATCGTCGCGCTGCTCGATGAATCGCTCGTACTGACCGAGCGCCGCCGCGAGGTGGGGCTCGCCACGCGCTTCGACACCGCCCGGATTGCCACGCTGCGCGACCAGCGTTCGTCCGAGGCGCCCCGCTTCGCCGCCCGGCGCGACGCCGCGCTGTTCCGGCTAGCCACGCTGACCGGAAGCACGCCCGCCGAATTTTCCGATTCCGACATTCCTCGCGCGGAAAGCCTTCAACTCGAAGAGACGATTCCGGTGGGCGATGGCAGCACTTTGCTCGCGCGGCGTCCCGATGTCCGCGCCGCCGAACGCCGGCTCGCCGCGGCGACCGCGCGGATCGGCGGCGCGACCGCCAATCTCTTCCCCCGCATAACGCTTGGCGCCTCTGCCGCTTCGGTCGGCGGTAATCTCGGCGATGTGCTGACCGGCGGCCCGATCGGCTGGCTGCTCGGCGGGCTGCTCGACTGGGCGATCAACCCGGGCAGGGCGCAGGCCGAGATCGCCATCGCCAATGCCGAGGCCGATGGCCTGCTCGCCGAATTCGACGGCACCGTGCTGCGCGCGTTGCAGGAAACCGATACGGCACTGTCCGCCTATGCCCATTCGCTCGAACGCCAGGCGGCGCTGGGCTCAGCGATCGAGGAGGCGCGCACTGTCCTCCGCATCGCGCAGGTTCGCGAAGACGAGGGCGATATCGGCATGCTGGAATTGCTCGATGCGCAACGAACCTTCGCCGATGCCGAAGCCGATTATTCAAGCGCCCGGGCGGACGTCGCCTCGGCGCAGATCGACCTGTTCCTCGCGCTCGGCGGCGGCTGGGGGGATCAGACTGATTGATCGGAGGCACGGCTGGCAAGTTGGCACAGGCGTCCTGCTCCCCGAGGCCAATCCGGGTGGCTTCACCCAATCGCTCATTATCGGGATAGCGTAACAGGGCAGGGAGCTAAGTTGGGCGAGCAGGAAACTGGGTGGTGCGTTTCCTACATAATGCCGGAGTTTACAGGGAAATTATTCAATTTGGGCAGTGATGGCTGGTTTCTGGATAACGGAAGCCCAGCATATCCGGTGGATCACCCTGAGGGGGCAGATCAAATATGGACCACTTTTCGGGGGGAAGGCCACATTCCCGGGCTGGCTCAGCCGATCACCAGACCATTTGCGAACAGCGCGCGAGCGAACGTTTGCCTACGTTCCTCGACGGTCCGAAGGCATAGAATGCCAACGTCTCGCCAAATGGAAGGTCATCGCGAGCAGACAACTAGAATCGTGATTCACCTGAGTCAATAGGTCCAGGTCGCCGCAGAACTGCCGGAACTTCTCCTAGCACTGGCGCGCGAGAGAAAGCTGGCCGACACTAGCTGTAAGCCTATCGTCTTGACTACGACTGAGCCGCCGTTTGCCGATCGCGGTTGAACGGCAGGTCGCAGATCGCTCCGACCCGAATACGAGTGGCTAGGTAAGAGCAATTTTGATAGCAGATCGACCGGGATGCATGAACAATTGGAGGACAACGGGCATTTGATGGCTAGTCGAACACAACGCAAATCCAAGCGTCCTCCAACGTCAAAGGTGAAGGATTCAATAGCCGCGCCTGCCCGCCGACGATCCGCCGACGAGACGCGCAAGCTCCTGCTTTCGGCCGCGCGCGAATTGGTGGCTGAGACGGGCTTTCGCGAAGCACAAATGGTAGAAGTTGCGGCGCGGGCCGGCGTCGCGATCGGCACGGTCTATCGCTATTTTCGGGCGAAGACGGATCTCATGACTGAGCTTGTCGCGATCGTATCGGAGCGGGAGGTTAATGTCGTTGCCGGAATTGCCATGGGCGAGGGATCGGCAAAAGAACGCTTGTCCGCGGCAATATGGACGTTCGCCGGGCGGGCGTTAGCGGGACGGCGCATGGCCTACGCCTTGGTCGCCGAGCCAGTCGAAACCGAGATCGAGACGGCGAGGCTGAAGTATCGCCGCAAGCTCGCTCGGGTGTTTGAGACGATTATCGAACAGGGCATCCGCGAAGGCGATTTTGTCGGGCAGAACGTCCAGGCTGGCTCTGCCTGCATCGTCGGCTCGATCTTCGACGGGCTTGTCGGACCGCTTGCGGCGGACGCACTGACAACTGACACCGAACGCCAGGAGCATGCAGCCGCCCTCGTCGCCTTCTGCCTGCGAGGCGTTTCCGGTGCTCCAGCCACTTTTACCGCACCTTAGTTGCCTTCATCAGCGGTTTGGACGCCCATGGTGACTTGACATCAGGTGAACCATGATTCTACTTTTAAGACACGGGGATTCATTGTCGCCCAAAGCGACCGCAGCGGCGCGACGAGCGGTTTGCCGCAATAGTCACTGGATGGATCAGCTAACACTCCCGGAGACAGAAAGGGCGTGCGGAACGAGCCAAGAGCGCACGAGCCGCTGGCAATTCGGCCGATCTGGAATCGGGTTCGGAGCGAATTTTCTCGGGGCGCTCGATGACTTTCTGGCGGTAAATGCAGCAGTTGAAATCGGATCACTTTTCAGAATTTTAGACTCAGAATTTTAGACCGGGAGCCACCATGACTCGTCCAAAATCAATGTATCATTCGGCTGAAGCTTTGCGGCTGTTCTTTGCCATAAGTTCAGCTTTGGCCATCGCCTGCGCCAGCCCGGCAGCAGGCGCTGGAACGGATTCCGACGCCGGTCAGGCTTCGGAGGCGGCTGCGGCCTCCTCTCCGCAAGTTTCGGACGCACGGGACCTGTCGAATTCTGTAATCCTGCGTGAAGTGATGGTGCCAATGCGCGATGGCACGAACCTCGCGACAGACATCTACCTCCCGAGTGCCGATGGGATTAATCCCGAGCCCGGGCGTTTTCCTGTACTGCTCGCGCGTACGCCATATGGAAAAGCAAGCCCGCTAATGAACATGTCGCCGGAAATTGCCGTAACCTCTCTGGGATCGCCTCGTCCGGGACCGGCGAATAACCGCGGATATATTGTCGCCATCCAGGACGTCCGCGGGACTTTTGCTTCCGAAGGCGAATTCGAGCCCATGCGGAATGAATCGGACGATGGCGTCGATACCGTCGCGTGGCTCAACTCCCAACCTTGGTCCGATGGACGCGTAGGGACTTATGGGGGATCCTATCTCGGCGGCGTTCAGATGTTGCTGGCTGCAGAACAACCTGCAGGCCTTGTCACCGCATTCTCACAGGTGGCCGCGACCGATCAGTTCACCAACGAGTGGATCTATATGGACGGCGTGCTTGCGATGACCAGTGCGGTTTGGACGCCTTTGATGGTCAATGCCTTTGTCGCGCGTGGTTCCGAGGAGGAACAGGAGTTGCTCAGGTCAGACTATGAAGCACTCGGATCCACCGACGGAATGACATTGCCGCCTGAAGCTTATGGCCAGATCCTGGCAGCCTTGCCGCTTACAGAGATGCCGATTGTTCGCCGGGCACCCTGGTGGGGGAGATGGCTCGAGAACCGCGATAATCCCGAATTTTTCGAGAACAGTGCGATGGCGGATCGCTTCCCCAGGATCGAGATTCCGATCTTGCATCTGGGTGGATGGTACGATCTCTTCATGCGGAATAGCTATGGCAGCTTCGAAGCAATTTCCGCTCAGGCAGGAACAGAGTTTGCGCGCGATAATCAACGGCTCATAATGGGTCCGTGGTCTCATGGAATCTGCGTGGAATGTGCTCCAAATTCCGCCGTCAACGCAGAGGATTTGCAACTCGCGTGGATGGATCAATGGTTCAAGGAAGTGCGCAACCCCTTCTTCGACCATCGCGTGGTCATCTATGTCATGGGTGAAAACAGATGGCGCGCAGAAGACAACTGGCCGCTGCCCGGAACGGTTCGTACACGGTATTACCTTCATAGTCAGGGGACAGCCAATTCTGCGGCGGGCGACGGTACGCTGTCGACCACCTTGCCCACGGCGGAACCAACCGATCGCTTCCTTTACGATCCCATCAATCCCGCGCCATCGCTCGGAGGACCGGCGCTGGTCGGAAGCCGAGCGGTGCAGAACCCGGCGGAAGAGCGGGACGATGTGTTGGTCTATACGTCGGCGCCCCTTGAGGAAGACGTCGAGGTAACCGGTGAAATCGTTGCGACATTATATGCGGCCAGTTCGGCAGAAGACACTGACTGGTGGGTCAAGCTGGTTGATGTCGATGAAAATGGCGAAGCCAGGATTCTGACACAGGGCGTGGCGCGGGCCCGTTATCGCAACTCCCGGACTGACCCCGAGCCGCTGACGCCGAACGAGATCGTGGGATACCAGATCAACCTTTGGGCGACGAGCAACGTCTTCAAGGCGGGCCATCGCATTCGTGTGGATGTGTCCAGCAGCAACTTCCCCTATGCGGACCGAAATCCCAACGCCTTCGTCAATCTATCGACGGCAACAGAGGATGATTTTGTCATCGCATCGCAATCGGTACTCCATGATTCCGAGTATGCGTCATTCGTGGAACTGCCGATAATTCCCGCATCCCGCAGGCGCGAATGGATTGAGACACCAGACCTGTCCAGGCGTCCGTCGGAAGCTTCACAATAGGAAGGGGCCTTTACCTTGTAGAGGGGAACACATTGGCTGAAATACAACGGTTTTCCACAGCAGACATTGCTGGCGCCGATCGGCTGGCGGTGTGGAACAATGCGTCCGAAAGCAGCATTGGCGCGATGGTTTTGGATGCTGATCGGGACGCGTTTGAAGCGATTCTTACGCGTCTCAAGGCCGGCAGGCTGGAAATAGTGTCCGTCGTTTCCGCGCCGGTCGTGGCGCGCAATACCTGGCAATCACGAATGTCCAGTTCCGGCTTTCTGCTTCAGCTCGTGCATTCGGGCCAGTGTCTCCTGCGCCATGACAGGTTCGAAAAGATTGCAACCAATGGCGATCTGCTGATCGTCGACATGTCCAAATCCTATGAACTCACATCTCGGGAAGCTGTCCATGGGCTTACAATTCCGCTTCCTTTAGAGAGATTTGGTCAAGCAGCGGAGATGCTGGAACGATTGTCCGTTTGCGGAATTGATATGAGAGATGGGCCAGCGGCCGTGCTGGCGGATTTTCTTCGCAACGCATGGGATCGCTTGGGAGAGGGCGACGCCTACAATTGGCCCGTTTCCGCGGAAGAAGTGGTATGGGAGCTGCTGGAAGCGATTATCACGAAGAAAGCCGAAAGGCGAGTTGAACTTGGGAAGTCCGACCGCCTTCGTTCAGCGGCGAAAGACTATATTGACGCCCGCCTGTCTGATCCGGAATTCAGCGTCTCCGAGATCTGCCAGGCCCTCGGTGTCGGGCCGCGTTACCTCCAGACCGTTTTTGCGCAGGTTGGAACGACCCCTTCACGCTATGTGCTATCCCGAAGGTTGGAAGTTGCAGCAGAAATCCTGAGGCGGCACGAGCGTGTGAACAGCATCACCGCCGTGGCCCTGGATTGCGGATTTAACGACCTGAGTTATTTCAGCCGGAGTTTCCGCGCGCGCTATCAGGTCTCTCCCCGCGCTTTTCGAGGAAGTTTCGCGATGAACACGCGCGAGTGGCTTTGATGGCCGCCCGCAGGATCATTTCGAACGCCGGAAGCATCCCATTGCCATAATGCGCCGCCGATCAAACATGCGTTCGCACACAGGCCGCCAGAGTTTGGCGGCGATCGCGGCCAGAATGTTCGGCATGTCATCGATCTAATGCTCCGCACCCTGTGCGAAAGCCAATCCAAACGATCGTAGGATATGAAATCCGATGGGCTTTGGACGGATGACATCGTGTCGTTGGCAGCCCCCGGGGCATGGCTACAGGTCGGTCGGTTGAGTCCAAGAACCATGCGCCTCGGTCCAAGAGGCCCCGGTCGAAGTTCATTACACTCCTTTCATAAGCGATCCGAATCCGGATGGGAAAAGAAGTTGGGGAGTGGAGATGGAGCGCGGCCTGAGCTGGGTACGAGGTGCGACCGAGCCTCCCCTGCTCGACATCACAATTGGTCATGCGCTTGACCTGGCGGCTGAACGTTGGGGCGAAAGAGATGCGCTGATTTCAGTGGCGCAATCCGTGCGCTGGAGCTGGAGCGAATTTTCGGATCGGGTAAATACCCTGGCCGGGGGACTGCTCTCGCTCGGCCTTGTACCAGGCGATCGGCTCGCAATTTGGGCGCCAAATTGCGCGGAATGGGCATTGCTCCAGTTCGCGACGGCCAAGGTCGGTGTTATCCTCACCACCGTCAATCCCGCCTTCCGTGAAGCCGAGCTTGAGTTCGTCCTCAACAAGGTTGAGGCGAAGGCGATCGTTGCGGCCAACTCTTTCAAAACAAGCGATTACGTCGCGATGGTTGAGCGGATCGACACTCCATTCTTGCAAAACAGGATCAAGATCGGAGGCGAGCGCCGCGAAGGTTGGCTTGAATTCGATCAACTGTCTCATGCGCCATCGGATGCGCATGCCAGCAAGCTTCTGAAAATCGGCGCCAGAATCGAACCAGGCGATGCGATCAACATTCAATTTACCAGCGGCACTACCGGCCAACCCAAAGGGGCGACCCTTTCTCACCGCAACATCCTCAATAACGGCTATTTCGTAGGGTTGGCCCAGGAGCTCACAGCGGACGATCGTATCTGCGTTCCGGTCCCGCTCTATCATTGTTTTGGCATGGTAATGGCCAATCTCGCCGCGGTGACCTGCGGGGCGGCGATAGTCTATCCCGGTGCCGGATTCGATCCGGAAGAAACGCTCAGAGCCATCGAACGCGAGCGATGCACGGCGCTCTATGGCGTACCGACAATGTTCATCGCCCAGCTCAATCATCCCGCGTTCGAACAGTTTGCTCTTTCTTCTCTGCGAACAGGAATCATTGCTGGCTCACCCTGTCCGATAGAAGTCATGCGGCAATTGGTCAGCAGGATGCATCTCGCGGGCATCACCATCGCATACGGGATGACTGAAACCAGTCCGGTAAGCTTTCAGAGTTCTCTGAATGATCCACTCGAAGCCCGAGTTACAACCATCGGCCGCGTCCAGCCACATCTTGAAGTCAAGGTGATCGACGATACCGGTAAAGTCACTCCGCCAGGTGTCCCCGGCGAACTGTGCACCCGTGGGTACTCAGTGATGCTGGGCTACTGGGACGAACCGGAGCGCACGGCGGAGGCGGTCGATCCGGATGGATGGATGCATACCGGAGATGTCGGGACGATCGAGGATGACGGATACGGAAACATAGTCGGCCGTATCAAGGACATGGTCATACGCGGTGGCGAGAACATCTACCCGCGGGAAATCGAAGAGTTTCTCTACACTCACCCGAAAATTGCCGATGTCCAGGTCGTTGGTGTCCCATCCCGACGTATGGGCGAGGAACTCTGCGCCTGGATAATCCCGACGCCGGGTGAATCATGTGACGAACAGGATGTCCGAGACTTTTGCCGGGAGAAGATCGCCCACTTCAAAGTCCCGCGATACATCCGTTTCGTCGACAGCTTCCCTTTGACCGTGTCGGGCAAGGTTCAGAAATATCTGATCCGGGATCGCATGATCCAGGAGCTCAATCTGGCAATGGAGCCGACCGCATGAACACGCCATTTCACCAGTCCAGAAGCAAGGACAGTGGGCGGCACCGGGATGGCCGGCTTGAGTTGGACGAGATTGCTCAGATGAGGCGATCTTCCGACAAAGTCAGTGTTCGGGAGAACGGTCGCAGGGTGAAGCCACCGCCTGACAAACACTTGCCAATTCTACCCCCATCCAAATGGAGCACCAATGCCGATCGATTCAGACATTCAGACCATGCTTGATCAGATGGAGGCCGTTGGCTTTCCTCATCCAGGTGAAATTTCCGCGGCCGAGATGCGTGCCATGCTTGCAGGCGTCAACGCTGCCATGCCGGTCGGGCCGGAAATGGAGCTCGTCCAAGATCATGTCATCGACGGTTCAATACCTATCCCGGTACGGCTCTATATTCCCAAAGGAGAAATCCGGGCCGCGTTGCTGCATCTGCATGGCGGCGGTTGGACGCTAGGCGATATCGAATCTTCCGACTTCGCCTCCCGCACCTATGCGCAGCGGCTGCGCTGCGCCGTACTTGCCGTCGACTATCGCCTCGCCCCAGAACATCCATTTCCTGCCGCCGTCGAGGATAGCTACACCGGGCTGCTTTGGGCAGCAGAGAACATTCGGCGACTGATCGGGCGGAACCCGCCGCTGATTGTCGGCGGCGATAGCGCAGGGGGCAATCTTTCGGCAGTGATGTGTCAACTCGCCCGCGATCGTGACGGGCCAGCGATCGCAGTGCAGATTCTGATCAACCCCGCAACGAATGGCGACATGGACGCGCCCGCGCTTTCGGCATTCGAAAGTCCGTTTCTTACACGCGACGAAATCCGTTGGTTCTACGACCAGTATGTCCCCAATCAGCAAGACAGAGCGGATCCGCGGATGGCCCCGATCCTGGCGGCGTCGCTGGAAGGCCTTCCTCCGGCATTCGTACTGACCTGCGAATATGATCTGCTGCGCGACGAAGGGGAAGCTTACGCATCGCGGCTTGCGCTGTCCGGCGTCGCAACGGTGCTCAAGCGGTACCCCGGCACCACACATTCCTTCCTTCCGCAGAACCCCTGGCTGAAGCGCAGTCAGGAAGCGTTTGCTGATATCGACCGCTTCATAACCGGTTTCGTGAATGAATAAGGATTCTTATAAAAGAATAACTAAAAAAACTTTAAATATATAGATAAAGCTAAAAATAGAATTTGGGAGGATTCAATGAAATCAATTAATAAAGCCAAATTAAAAACAATTTTGACTGTCACAACGGCTCTAATTTCATGCAATATTGGTGCGCCCGCGTTTGCGCAAAGTGCGGAAAGTTCTGCCGATACGCAAACACCCGACGCGCAATCTACTCCGATAATCATCGTGACAGCGCAGTTCCGGTCGCAGAATTTGCAGGACACGCCGATTGCTGTCACAGCATTGAGCGGTGATGCACTTGAACAGCGCAGCGCGTCGAGCATAATCGACATTGCCAACAGCACGCCGAGCCTGACGTTGCGATCGGGCACCAGCGGTTTTGGCAATGCGATCGGCGCGAGCATTCGCGGCTTCGGGCAGGGCGATTTCAACCCGGCCTTCGAACCGGGTGTCGGCATCTACATAGACGACGTATATTACTCGCGGCTCACTGGCGCCAATTTCGACTTGCTCGATGTCGAACGGATCGAGGTCCTGCGCGGTCCACAGGGAACGCTTACCGGCAAGAATTCGGAGGGTGGCGCGATCCGCTTTGTCTCTCGCAGGCCAAATGGTGACAATTCCGGATATTTTTCAGGGACATATGGTAGCCGCGACCGTATTAATCTGCGCGGTAGCGCGGATTTCACCGTCGCGCAGGATCTCTATGCCCGCATCTCCGGCAGCTATGCCAGCCAGGACGGTTACGTGGATGTGATCGACTATGGCTGCGCTTTCCCTGCAAGTGGGGTGCCAGCAGCAAGCGGCGGCACCAGATGTCGCAATGGTCGGAACGGCGAGGTCGGCTACGGGGCAGTGCGCGGCATGCTGCGCTATAACCCTTCCTCAACGGTGGATGTGACAATCAGTGCTGATTACACGCGCGAACGCCACAGTAACAACGCTGAGGTGCTGATTTACGCCGACAACGCCAATCCGAACAGTACCACGGTCAACGGCATTCCGCTCGATTCACGCTTCATTTGCGGCCGCTTCTGCAACTACGCCACGAACGGGCAATCGGCTGGAACATTCTTCGGAATTGCCGTCCCTCCCACCGGTCAGCCACTTACGGCGACCACCGGCCCTGAACAGCAGACCTTCACCGGTTGGGGTGTATCGGCCAATGCAGAGTTCGAATTGTCGGACAATGCGACGCTGACCTCGATTACGGCTTACCGCGAATTCGACACGCTGTTTGGCTCCGATCTCGACCTCTCTCCCGCTCAGGTCAATTACGGGATCAACGGTCTGACGAACTGGTTCTGGAGCCAGGAAGCCAGGCTGAATGTCGAAGCAACGAGCTGGCTCAATTTGACTGTGGGTGGCTATTACTCGGACGAAAAGAGCGTCTATTATTCGCTGCAGGATATCCGCGTCGTGGGCGTATATCCGCCCGCCGCCCCGGTTATCCTGCCTCTTTTCCCATTGCAGTTCATTCAAGACGATCCGGTTCGCACAAGGTCGTACGCAGGTTTCGCCACAGCAACCTTCACCTTAACCGACGCGCTGACGTTGACGCTCGGTGGCCGCTATACGCATGATACCAAAAGCTATTCCTTTTACCGTTACAATGTCGACGGGATGACCATCAATCCCTATGTCGATCCGGTGGGGTCAGTCTATGGCAGCGGTTATAACGGCGCAGATACTTTCAACCTGTTTGGGGGCGGAACCGTCGCTGCGTTGACGGGCCGGACAGCCACTTACAGCGGCAATCATTTCGACTATCGCGCCTCCGTTGACTACCGCTTCTCGCCGTCGGTGCTGGCCTATGCGACGACCTCGACCGGGTACAAAGCTGGCGGGGTAGGCCCGCGACCGTTCAATGCAGCGCAGGCACGCCCCTTCGGTCCTGAACGGCTGACAGCTTATGAGGTCGGTCTCAAGACCGACTTCTTTGACCGGCGATTGCGGGTAAATCTTGCAGGATATTACAGTATTTTCCAAGATGCGCAGCTTACGCTGCTCGCGTGCCCGCAATATGGCGGCCCCGGTCCCTGCGCCCTGCCGCAAAACGCTGGCAATGCACATGTCACCGGCATCGAGGCCGAATTCAGTGCGACGCCGGTGGATGGCTTGCAGATCGACGGTTCGATTTCGCACCTACATTGGAATTGGACCTGCGTTGACCCGGCGGTTCTCGGCTTGGCAAGCGGGCCCTGTTCAAGCGATCCCGCCATTGTTGGCCTGCTCAATCCCCGCCCGGCTGGCGTCGTCGCCGATCAATGGAGCTTCGGGGTGCAATATGAAGCGCAAATGGGCTCCTCCGGCACGGTGACTCCGCGCCTGGATGTCAACCACCAGGGCAGCATGCCTACCGCCATCGTCGCTCCGGCGCCAGGTACGCCTCCCGCACTGCTGGGGACCGTACCGGCGTATACGCTTGCAAATGCTCGACTGACTTGGCGTAATGCGGATAGGGACCTCTCGGTTGCTTTGGAGGTGACTAACATTTTTGACAATTACTACTATCCTGCGGTGGCCGATCTGACGGGAGCTGGCAGCGGAGCGATCAGCGCTGTGGTCGGACGTCCGCGTGAATGGGCCGTGACGATCAGGAAGAACTTCTGATCCACACTATCGGCAAATTCGACCAAGGTTCACAGCAGCGGCGGTACGCTGCTCGAGCGCTTTATCCACGGCCCCGGGGTCGACGATCCGCTGGTCTGGTACGAAGGCGCGAGCACCGCCGCCTCGAACCGGCGGTTCCTCGAAGCCGACGAGCGCGGCAGTGTGATCGCGGTGTCGGACGATGCAGGGGCGATCCTTCAGATCAACACGTACGACGACTGGGGCGTGCCGGCGGCGACCAACCTCGGCCGGTTCCAGTACACCGGGCAGGCGTGGATCGGCGAGATCGGGCTCTATTACTACAAGGCGCGGATGTACTGGGCGGGCGGCGGCCGGTTCATGCAGACCGATCCCATCGGATATGAGGACGGGATGAACATGTATGCCTATGTCGAGAACGATCCCGTTAACAATATAGACCCTACCGGCATGGAGTGTGTGAATAGTAAGGCCGATTGTTCAGATGGCTTTTTGGTGACTGGGCCGCGCGGCCCCTCGGCAGCAGAGCTCGCGGCAAGAGCTTTTGACTTACAAAGATTTTTCTCCAGCTTTAATGGGAATAATATATGGGGTGATTCTCCGACCGTTCCTGGCCCACTTGATGCGATGCAATATCTGAGTTGCAATTTGCCTGCTGTTGGACTTGAAGGGAGCTTGGCGGTTTCCGGCGGACCAATAGATATCGGTGGCGCCAGAGGATTTTCTCGGGACGGAACCGGAGCAACCTATTCGACACGCACAACTTCGGGCGGAGCTAGCCGGCCAGGAGGGCGCGCATTCCGAGTTTCTGCTTCGGTACTCGCAGCCATTGGCCCCACGCATCCAACTACTGGACCTTCCGTCGGCACCCAGGTGTACTTTGCGGCTCCTGCTGGGCCGATCCCGATCGGTCCGGCTTTGCAATTGACTATTTCGCACGACGGCGGCGCACCTACTGCAGCCGCAGGGGTGGGTACAGTTGGTGCATCTATTGCGAGAGTGGAGACCGACACGCGACAAACAGGGAGGGCTACAGATCCGCAATGTCGATGATTGAGATTCAATTTCGAGCCATATTGGTGTTCTGCGTTCTGACATTGGTTTCTTGTGATATCGGTCAAGTGATCGACATAGTTGATGAGGACGCAAGGGTAGACTGCAATCTCTTGGAGCACAAATCCGCCATATTGAACGTGGTCTCGATTGCATCCGAAAGGAATGGTTTTATTTCTAATGGAGACCTTTATCCCGAAGAAGAAATTATTTTTTCCGTGACAATGAGACGAGGTCCAGCATTTATACATATCCGTAATTCTGGAACGGAAACTATTTGGATAAATTCGTCAGTAACGCCAGCTTCTGAGAACGATATATATGATGGGAAAGATATCGACCTGATCGTGGATGAGTTGTCCGAAGGTTTCATCGAAGTATGTGCAGCTTAGCCTAAAAACAATTCCGGGGGAATTCCGGGGACATGGCGTAATTGAGTTAGCGACTCTCCTTCTTGGTGCGGAGTCGCCATGAAGGCGCTCCAAAGGAGGAGAGTGACCGATGACAATTTATGCAGGATTGGACGTATCTGACAAGGC
>Ga0214472_10000366_pt1 | contig 56751 bp, 59 predicted proteins | sample RVTome_6_FD_207662 | JGI IMG/M metagenome (GOLD analysis project Ga0214472, IMG submission 207662) | Soil microbial communities from uranium-contaminated site in the Upper Colorado River Basin, Wyoming, United States - RVT140D175 | ecosystem: Environmental > Terrestrial > Soil > Contaminated >...
GTCAGGAGCCTCAGGAGGAGAAGTAGGGTATGATAGAGGACATGAGTATGACCGCCAAGCGCCTGACCGTCATCGCCACGGTTATTGCGATGGCCGTTCTCACGTGGTGGAGCACTCACCGATGGCTGTCTCAGGAAGGGCAGTTCGCCGACTGGCGCCTCTATCTTCTGCCACTTCTTTTGGGTATCCTGTATGCCGCCGCGGCTGGCCTGGCACTGGCCTTACTGCGGTCGCGTTGGGACCGCATTGCGGTGATCACAACCTCGTGGGCGGTTTTCGTCGTGTTCTTCCCTGCGAGTATCTGGTACCTATCTGCCTTGCCGGTCTTTCTGGCGTTCTGGATGGAGGCATCACGGCGGAACCAGCAGGAACGTGATGAGCGTCGACGTCTACGGGCGCATGTGCTCGTGGGCGCGGGTACGCGCTTTCTCCTGCTGGGTATCTTCCTGATGGTCTCGCTTGGGTTTTACTCTCTGCGGACGAACGGGGAGTTGACCTTGGATGTGGTGACCCGTGGCGTCCAGCAGCGGGTGGATAATGCCTATGAAAATGACCTCATTCGCAATCGGCTCGCGGATGTGCCCGCTTCTCTGCAGTCGCAGTTCCGGCAAGACCTTGCCGAGGCTATCGAATCGTTCGTGGAGCGCTGGCTCGGTCCGGTGGCCCCATATTTGCCACCAATCTTTGCACTAGCCCTGTTCCTTGGTCTCTGGAGTTCTGTCTCCCTTGTGCGCCTGCCGGTTCTGTGGATAGCCGGAGGCCTGTTTCTCCTGATGCGAAAGACCGGGTTCGTTACGGTCACCGAGGAAGACGTCAAACGGGAGATTGTCGTCCTGTAAAGAAAAGCCCCAATCATTTTGGGGTATCGGGCACCTGCGCTTCACGACATGAGTAGGTTCCGAAGATTCCGGAGTCCTCCATGGACACGTCTTATTTTCTATACTACAATACATAATTACTTAGTCAAGATATGCCCAAGGATCCGTACGATATTCTCGGCGTGAGCCGTACTGCATCGGCCGCAGACATCAAAAAGGCCTACCGCACACTCGCGCATCAGTATCACCCCGACAAGAAAGGCGGGGATGAAGCGCGTTTTAAGGAGGTCAATGAAGCATATCAGACCCTCTCGAATGCCAAGAAGAAGGAGTCGTATGATAGGTTTGGACATGCGGGTGCCCAGGGAGGTTTTGGGGCCGCAGGCGGCCAGTACTCACAGGATTTCGGAGATTTCGATATGGGAAATATTTTCGATATGTTTGGTGGTTTTGGCGGTGGAGCCCGTCAGGCGCGTCCGGAAAAAGGGGAGGACCTACACCTGGCGGTCCAATTGACCAAGAAGGACCTGGGCAAACGAAAAGTATATGAATTTGATGCGTTCCAGGCTTGCGATGATTGCACTGCAAGCGGGGTGGCTAAGGGTTCAAAGCGCGAGACGTGTAGCCAGTGCCAGGGACAGGGGCGGGTACGACAGGCAGTGCGGACTCCGTTAGGTACCTTCGCCCAGGTGGTTGCCTGTGACCAGTGTCAGGGCGAAGGGAGCGTCATCAAGGACCGCTGTCGCACCTGTGGCGGAACCGGGCGCACCAAGGCTCGACGTACCATTGAAGTACATGTCCCTAAAGACCTACCCGGCCAGTATCTCATAGCCTATCCCAAGCAGGGGAATGCCGGACCCCAGGGCACCTCACCGGGTGACCTGACCGTCACGCTCCAGATGAAGTGAAGAGATGGGTATGTATACCTTCCGCGCAGTCCACGGGCAAGAAGTCCCGCACATATTTACATAATATCGAATATGTGGCAGGGTAGGCCTGTTCTCTTTACATGAGGGAGGTAGTATGGCCGGTGACCTGGAGTCAATCATTGCCTCGCTGGTATTTCCCGAATCCTTCGATAAGGGCGATCGTGAGGAATTGCAGAAAATCATCCGCTACGATCCGGCCCTGCTCGAATTCGTCATTCCGGTAGCTGACTTCTACTTATGGCTCCTGAGTGCCGACCACCTGATCGAAGAAACGGTGGAGTCGGTCATTGACGGCCTGCAGCACTATCTCCATGCGCAGGAGAGCGCCTACGCACTCCTTGTCCGTATGTACCTGAACGAGCTGGTCCTCCTTCTGGAAGATCGGCCTGGCTTACATGCCTTACTGGCGCATGCGAATCAATACCCTAGTGGCATCCGTGTGCCTCCAGGGCGTATGCATTGAGCCGACCCACACCGGAAGGTGTGGGTTTTTCTGTTCATCGCGTATACTAGGGGTATATGGAGTTGCCATTTCTGGGAGCCGCATCCGGCAATCTTACTGCCGCGCTGGCCTCTATCACAGACGTGCGAGGCCTCTTCGCGCTTCTCGTTGGCATCGTAGTCTTTCTCTACGGCATCAGTATCGGCAAGACGCGTGCCATTTTGTCATTGTTGAGTATCTATGTTGCTTACGCACTGACGGTGCTCTATCCGTTTCGCGTATGGACCGAGCAGTTCATGGCGCCCGAGAGCAGGCCACTGGTTCCTACGGCGGTGTTCATCGTCTCGTACTTATTTGTTTTTGGTATTTTGAATCTTTCGGTTTTGCGCCGTCGCCTGTCACTGGGGGAAATTTCCATTCCCCGGGTACTTGTCATTAGCACCATCCAGATTGGTCTTCTTGCAAGCATGATTACTTCGCTTCTTCCCTCCGAGGTTACCGAGCGCTTTGGGCAATGGCGTCCATATATCACCGGGGGGCCGATTCTCTTTATTTGGACGGTGGGAGCGGTGCTGATATTGCCTTTCATGCGCGAAAAGCGTAAGAGTTATCAGTGATTCACGACATTATTCCGACTCGGTACGACATCGCCACCTGCTGGCGGCGTGTCTCGTTCTCGGGCCGTCGCCCTGCGAAAGCCCTCGCTGGAATAATGTCGTGAATCACTGATGGAGGATGGAGGGACCTCGAAAAGCCGGCCATAAGGCCGGCTTTTAATGGGCTAAACGGCTCCTTTGGTACCAAATAAGCCGTTTATTTCTTTAAATTCTTTTGAGCGAAATCTTTGTCTTCTTTTAGAAAATACTTGTTTCCCTCTATATCGCTAAAACTAATCTCTATACCATTTTCCCTCGGGGTCTCTTCGGACTCTTCTTCCTGATAAGTTGCAGTAACCAGTCCGTCCTCAGGTAACCATTCCCATTTTGGAAAAAAATGGCTTTGGGTTCTCTTTGATCCATCGATTTCAATGTGTTTCTCTGAAGCATCATTGCCGAATACGAGTTTATATTTTTTATTCTCAAGAATGATATACCCAGAGATATCTTGAGCTATGTTTCTGAGATTACGAAATCTCAGAATACCCTCCGATGAACCAGACTGATTAATTTGTTTAACTGAAGGAACATTCCAATTCTCGACAACTCCTTCGCGGAGTATTACCGGCCTCAAGAATGCTGTAGAACCCTGGTCAGCAATTCTGTGAGTGTCATATGCATAAAAAAGCAAGGCAATTAGGGTCAGAGTTAGGACGGCTGTGCCTGTGGCGGGATGGCTTAGAATCTTCAGCAATGTGGTGACAGTCACAAAAATAACTTCATTAATCTATTTGGCCCTTTCCGAGTACTCGCCCGTCTCAGTATTGACGATAATGCGTTCGCCCTCGTTGATGAAGAGTGGCACATTGATGATCGCACCGGTATCGAGGGTGACCTGCTTGGTGCCACCGCTCTGGGTATCGCCCTTGAGTCCGGGCGGTGCTTGGACGACGGTGAATTCCATCTTAATGGGTAGGGAGATGTTGATGACGGTACCGTTCCAGTGCAAGGCCTCCACGACGGTATTTTCCTTGAGAAACGTAGCCTGCTCACCGACAGTGCCCGCGTCCAACTCAAAGCGGTTGGAAGGGTTGTTCGGCTCGGAGAACCAGTATTGACTTCGGTGAACGTAGAGGAATTTAACCTCATCTTTGGAGACATCCGCCTCCTCGAAAGTGTCTGACTGGGCAAAGTTATTCTCATACACTTTGCCGTTCAAAAGATTTCGGTAGCGCGTCATCACGGTCGGCCGGCGTTGTTGCATCTTAAGATGCTTGGTCTCCAAGATGATGACCGGCTGGTCATCGATAAGGATGTAATCCTTCTTTTTGAGTTGGTTAACTCCCAGGGACATAGCTGCAGAAAACCCTAGCATAGCGAATATTGGTGCTTCTGTAAAGCGAACCGCAAACGGCCTAACTGAACAATGGCCCTATCTCTTCGATGTTCGCGCCCAGAGCGTTCAGCATACCCGGCAGGTCTTCATAGCCACGGGCAATCACCCCTCTGCGGTCGTGTAGAACGGAGGAGCCATCCGCGGCAAGTGCGGCGATAAGCATGGCGGCACCGGAGCGAATGTCCGGACGTAAAAGCATTTCATTCCCTGCAAGTTTCCGTCCACCCTCAACGACGATGACGTGCGGACCATCGGTGCGGATCTGGGCACCCATATCGCGTAGGGCCTGCACGAAGCCGAATCGATCATCGTACATATATTCGATGAACTTCAGGGGACCGGTGCATTGCGTGGCCAAGACCACAAATACACTCATGATGTCGGTATGAAAACGCGGCCAGGGTTCAGCTTTGAGTGTGGAAAACGATGGAATGAGCGCCAAGCGACTGGAACGGCCACGGATAGACCAGTGATCATCTCCCAGCTCCGTGCGCACTCCCATCCAGCCCATGATGCGGTTGGTGAGCGCCAAGTCGGTGGCATTTCGGTAAACGATGTCCACGTCACTCCGGGTGACGGCCGCCGCGACCGCAATGGTTGAGGCCTCCATGAAGTCGTCGTCCAGACGGATGGCACGCTTGGGTTCTCGTACGCCACTAGGCCAGGAGATAGTCAGAATGTTTGACCCGATACCATGAATGCGTGCACCCATTGCTTCCAGGACGCGGCAGAGGGTGACGATATGGGGCTCGGTCGCCGCGCCGTAGAGACACAGGTCCCCCCGCCGTAAGGACGAGGAATAGAGCAGGAGAATCTCGGTTGCCGTTACGGATTGCTCGGTGAGCCAAGCCGTTCGCTTCCCGGTTCGTGCACCGGGCGCCACCGAGACCGATAGGGTGCCGCGAACGTCATGTACCCGCACCCCTAGGTCCGCCAGCGCCTGTATATGGGCGGTGATGGGACGTGTGCCTATCTTGTCGCCACCGGGCTTGGCCAGCGTGAAACGATTCCAGGCGGCGGCTAACGGCCCCAAGAGAATGATGGAGCCGCGTATACGGGAAATAGCGTCGGCGGGTAATCGATCGGTGCGGCGCAGGGGTCGGGTTCGGGTCAAATGGAGTTCATCGGACCGCCGCCAGAACGCAGTGATGCCCAGCGTATTGAGGATGTCGGCAAGCACATGCGTATCCCGGATACGGGGAACATTCGTCAGGCGGAGGGTTTGGCCGACACGGGACAGCAGTACGGCCGCGACCATGCAGGGCAGGGCGGAGTTCTTATTGCCGTGAATGGATGCGGTGCCCGCCAGGCGCTTACCGCCGGTGATGCGAAACGTCTTTTTGACTGATTCCATATCCCTACCGTATGCCCAAGTGCTTACGGGCGCAATAACGGATACTGTTTCCAGCCCCAGAGTTGCGGCTCGGCTTCGAGAAGTACGCCGAACTGCTTCAGGACCGCCTCTTGGATGCGTCGTGCCAGACCGGCCACATCTGCGGCACGGGCGCCGCGGTAGGCAATGAGTGAGAGTGCGTGATAGGGCGAGATGCCAACGGTACCGTCCTGAAAACCACGCGGGAAGCCGGCGGTTTCGATAAGGCGTCCGGCAGCGACTTTGACGGTACCGTCCGATTGCGGCCAGTACCAGCGTCGAGAGGACGCAGTTCGTTGCAGTTCTTCGTGACAGGCATTCAGAACAGCAGGAGTGACAACCGGATTCTTGAAGAACGACCCGGCCGAGTGCAGACGAGGCCACCCCGTCATGGCCAGAGCTCCTTTGGCGTTCCGTATCTCCAGTACCGTCTGTCGGACCTGCGTGAGCGAGGGATGGGCGTTCTTGAACGGTCCGGCGAGGTCTTGATAGGAAAGGCAGGCAGGGGCGGCGGGACGTAATTGCAGGGCTACCTCAGTGACGACCAGAGGACGGGACTGAAAGATGCTCGTGCGGTACCCAAAGGCACAGTCTTTGGCGGTGAGCTCGTGTTCTTGGCCGGTCTCCCTATTCACGGCGTGCACCGCGGACAGAACGTCCGCAACGCTCTGTCCGTACGCACCGATGTTTTGCACGGGCGCGGCGCCAACCGTACCGGGAATGCCGGACAGGCATTCTATGCCTTGCCAGCCTTGGTGTACGACAGAGGCCACCAGCATATCCCAGTTCATCCCACCGCCGGCGCGTACGATGACGTGGTCCGGATGCCGTTCGACGGTTAGTCCACGGATGCGATTGGCGATGACGATGCCGTCTAGGGGTTCGTCATTGACGAGAAGGTTACTCCCACCGCCCAGGAGGCGGATGGGTTCGCCATCCGCAGTGCGAATCGCATCCGCCAGAGCACGGGTGGAACGAACGGTATGAAACCGCTGAGCATAACCACCCAACCGAAACGTGGTTCGGGATGTCATTGGCACGTGAGTGCGTTCGTTCATGAAAATCGAGAACCCAACAAGGACCGATAGCCGTTCAAAAACTCTTGTGCGGTGAGCGGGCGCTTGCCCTCGGGCTGAATGGACTCCAGCTCGACAACGCCGTCGGAGGTACCTACGAGGAGGGAGTGTTCGTATCCAAGCAGGGTACCGGGATGTGTCTGGGGCTGTTGGTGTGGGTGCGCACGGGCGCGGAGTATATTGAATACGCGTCCGTCGTGTGTCGCCCAAGTCCCCGGCTCGGCCGACAGTGCGCGTATGCGTTGGGAGATTCGTATGGCCGGTTCATGCCAGTCCAGGTGTCCGTCTTGGCGGGTGAACTTTGTACTGAATGTGGCGTCCTCGTGTTGTTGAGAGACCGAGGTTACCGCACCCACCAGGTGGCGGGCGACCGCGTCGGCCAATAGATGGGCACCCTGTTCTGCAAAACGCGGTTCAAGTTCATGGGCATACTCGGTTCCATCCAGGGATATATGCTGCCGGACCAGTACCGGTCCGTGGTCCATATCCGCATCAAGCTCCATGACCGAAATGCCGGTTTCCGATTCTCCATGAAGAATAGCCGTACGTATCGGCGATGGACCCCGCCAGCGGGGAAGTAGAGATGGGTGAAGATTAAGAAATCCCAGCGGTGGTACATCCAAAAAACGTGGCGGAATACGTTTGCCATAGGCGACAACCACACAGAGTGTCGGCGATAGCGCGGCGAACCGCTCGTAGAAGGTATCATCCTTGAGCGTGGTCGGCTGCCATACCGGGATACCATAGGCGTCGGCAAGCGTTTTTATGGGCGGTGGCATCAGGATACGCCTGCGCCCGACCGGCTTATCAGATGCGGTGACGACGGCCTGGATCTGTAGGCCCGCCTTGAGCAGGCGTGCCAACGAGGGAACTGCAAACGCGGGGGTACCGAAGAAGACGAGGCGGGGAATATCCATACGCCTAAGATTTCTTTTGTGCACGAGCACGATCCCTAATGGTCGTGCCGTTCAGGTGGTCGGTTTCGTGCTGGAGGACCCGCGCCAGAAGGCCGCGTGCCCGGAATTTCACCTTATTGCCCTTGCCGTCCAGTGCCTTGAACATGATTTTCTTGCTTCGGCGGATGGGCGTCCAGTAGCCGGGAATGGAAAGGCACCCCTCTTCAAGATCCTCGTACTCAGTAGAGGCGTTCGTGATAGAGGGGTTGGCGAACACGTCACTGACGCCCTGCTCTTGGGCGAGGTCACGATCGATAACGAACAGAGAGAGGTGTTCACTTATTTGGTTCGCGGCCAGACCGATGCCGTGATGGACCACCATCGCCTTACGCATGCGGTCGATGAGTTCATCAAAACGACCTTCCTTGAGGTCCAGTGGCAACAGGGAATCCATCGTTTCTTTTAATATTTTTGCGGGGAGCGTGGTAATAGCCATGACTTCATCATGCGATGGAACGCGGGTCTACGTCAATCGTCCATTCCGGGGGCACATAGGCCAGGAATTGCTCCAGGGCCGCATCGTTCAGGGAAGTTCGGAGTAGGATATGGCGGTGTTGTTTTCCGTTCACGCGTGAAACCAGCCCCGGGGAGGGGCCCATCAAGGTGATGTTCTTGGTGACTCCCAGGTGAGCGGCTGCCCGTCGGAGTAAGTCCGCGCCGGCGGCTGCCCGATGACGTACCGTGTCGGGGTCCCGATGTGCGACGGTGAGTTTGACGATTCGTGCATACGGCGGCCAGCCGAGCGTTTGGCGAATGTCCAGCTCCTGTTTCATCCACGTATTCCAGCTGCGTCCAGGTGCATGAGACAAAATGCCGTCCAGGTCCCAGGTCTGAATACTCATCTTCTGAGGATTGAATCCGGCGAGCGCCTCGAGCTGGTGGATGAGCTGTTCCTCGGTTCGGTAGTCCGGATGGATTGAGAGGGCGTCCGCTTGCGGGATAACCACCAAGTCGAATGTCCGGGTATAGCGATGTTTGAGGACCATTCGTGTGGCAATGACCACCGGGTGCGGAGCGCAGTCTATTTCTTCCCATACTTGGCGTTCCTGGGTGGAAGTGCGCACGAGGTCTGAGTCGATGACGTGCACGGAGACATCGGGAATGTTCCGTCGTCGAATCAGTTGGGTTACCGCAGATGCCAGTTTTTGGCTTCCGGCAAAGCCGACGGCCGTCAAGCGCCCTTTGCCGCAGGAAGTACATCGTACGGGTACCTCTTCAAACGAAGCGCAATGGTAGCAAATGAGCATTGCGTCCTTTTCGTGGGTGCCGTGCTTATGTACGCGCAAAGGGATAGTGCATCGCATGCAGGTCGGCACGGCGGCGCACTGCTCGCAACGTGCAAGCGAGGCATATGCGCGGCGTGCTGAATAGAGCAGGATGCGTCCGTTGTCCGCGAGTGTTCGGTCGATATCATCCTGTACGTACGGAGACAGTACCCCGCGTGTAGCTCGTGTATCAATAACGTGTACGTTCGGCCACTGGCTGCGCTCATCACGTATCGTCAGCGCCCGACAACTCTCCAGGAACGCATGCGTGGCACTCAGGGAGGGGGATACAAAGGTTAGACGTGCGCCGTGCAAGCCAGCCAGTGTGCGTGCGACATCCGGACCTGCATAGCGTGGCGCACTGTCGGATTTGTACGCCTCGTGAAGGGGGTCCTCGACCACGATATGGGTTAATCGTGGGTGTGGTGCGAATAGGGCTGAGCGAGTGCCGATGACCAGGGTCGCACCATCACGGATGCGCGTAAACGCATGACGGGTTGCCTTGATGCCCATGGCTCCGTGGAAAAGTACCGGCTCTCGGTCGGCTATCTGCTCGGCAAATTCCTCGGCGATGGTCCGTTCGGGAGCGATGAGCAGTACGCGTGCGGCAGATGAGCGCAGATGCGTACGGACCTGACGTAGTGCTGTCTGTGGCGTCCCGAGTACGAGGAGTGGTTTTACGGTGCGGTCTGTGGGTGCATGATCCGATACTTCGGCAGGGAAGAGGCGCCCGCCCGCCAGTGCGGTCTTCAGCGAGACTCCTGCCGGTGCGGCATAGTGGCGAGTGAGCCAGCGTGCCATGGCAAGTTGGGCCGGCAGTGCCTGAGGCTCGGAATGCACGACCGCGGCGATGCGTTTGAGCGCGAAGGTGGCCCGCTTGAGTGCGAGCTTGTCCATGGCCATAGGACGGGCGCCCATGACCATCGCCTGAACGGTACGCGTGCCCAGCGGAATACGGACCACGGCTCCGGGTGGTAGCGTTGCACTCCAGAAATAGTCCAGTTCCTGAGGGACGGAGCGGGGGAGCGTGGCGAGGGGAATGACCCGAATGACATGCATATGAAGGCATCCTAACGCGCCCGGGCAGGCCCCGCAATCGCGTTGTGAATCGGGTACTTTTGGGCTATCATGGCGCTATATGAGTGTGAAGGTGCGTATCGCGCCGAGCCCCACAGGTAATCTGCATGTGGGGACGGCCAGGGCTGCGCTTTTTAATCTGCTGTTCGCCCGATCCCAGGGGGGCGAATTCGTTCTGCGCATTGAAGATACTGACGTAGAGCGCAGTGACGGGGTATATGAACAGGATATCGTAGATGGACTCCGTTGGCTCGGCATCGCCTGGGATAATGATCGTCTCATCCGTCAGTCCGAACGGGGTGGCGTGTATCGTGCCCGCCTGGAGCAGTTGCTCAGTGAGGGCAAGGCGGTCGTACGAACGTTTACGGACGAAGAGAAAGAAGAAATTACCAAGCAGGGGAGAGCGCCCCGTGACTCCATCATCACGCTGACTGCCCCACCCCCTGATCGAGAGATCGTATTTGAAGATCTCATTCGTGGGCGCGTGGCTGTGCGCGGCGAGCATGTGGGTTCGTTAGCACTCGCAAAAGATCTGGACACACCGTTATACAACTTTGCGGTTGTCGTGGACGATGCAGAAATGGGCATTACGCACGTCATTCGGGGAGAAGACCATATCAGTAACACGCCCAAGCAACTCTTGATGTACGAGGCTATGGGTGCCGAGCCACCCCGGTTTGCCCATCTACCCCTGGTACTAGGAACGGACCGGAGTAAACTCTCCAAGCGGCATGGGGCTACGAGCGTCAACGTGTACCGCGACGATTACCTCCCTGAATCTCTGATAAACTTCCTTGGCCTTCTGGGATATACCTATGACCGAGAGATTCTTTCGTTGGATGAGATGGTCGAACAGTTCGAGCTCGAAAAAGTTCACAAGAGTGGTGCAATCTTCGACACCACAAAGCTAGACTGGATGAACGCGCAGTATGTGCGTGCACTGCCGCCTGATACATTCAAGCGACTCATTGGCCGCGAGAAACTTACCGATGCGGCAGTGCCGCTGATTACTGAGCGCCTAGAACGCCTCTCCCGGGTCGAGGAGTTCTCCTATCTTTGGCAGGCGCCCGAGGTGGACATTTCTCTGATACCTTGGAAAGATCAAGATTCGGCCGATGTCGAGAAAGCCCTCTCGATGACCGCGCTCTTGGCGGACCATGGTGCCCTGAATCAGGCGAATGTGGATGGTTTGGCCGAGGAGCATTTTGAGGGTAATCGGGGAAGGGTCTTCTGGCCACTCCGTGTCGCGTTGTCCGGTCGCCAGAATAGCGCCGGTCCGCTGGAAATCGTCTCCGCCATCGGTATGGATGAGGCCAAAGCCCGTATTGAGCGCGCTCTGCGGCGCCTAAACGAAAAATGAAACGAACCTGGCTTATTGGTATTCTTTGCATGACGCTCATTGGAGCGTCTGTGCCTGCTCCCGTTATTTCCCAGTCGACTCAGGAGACCCAGCGCCAGGCGCTTCAGCGTCAATTGGAGGCGCTCGAAGCTGAAATAAGGATTATCGAAGAAAAAAAAGGTGCTACCCGTCAGGAGCGTGAGTCCCTTCAGAAGGAGGTAAATAGCTTACTGGGACAGATTCGCTATCTGGAGACCCGTATTCAGGCAATCGATGCGGAAATTGACCTGACGAGTATTGGGATACAGGATGTGCAGGAGAATATTTCCGAGACACAGAAACGTATCGACGAGCGGCGTGCCGGTATTGGTCGGCTTGTTCTTCTACGGGACCAGAGTGACCGTGAGGGATTGTTGACCAATCTCATTCGATTCGATGATATCTCTGACTTCTTTCAACGCATCCAGGATGTCATTACGGTCAACGATCGTCTGCTCGCGCTTGTATCTGAACTCAAAGGGTACCGGGTCGCACTCGAACTTGACCGTACGAACCTAGAGGACCAGAAACTGACCCTCGAAGACCTCAGTCAAGAACAGACGCATCAACAGATAGGCCTTCTACAAGCCAAGTCTGCCAAGGATAAATTACTCAACGATACCAAGGGCCAGGAGAGCGCCTATCAAGCCCAGATAGATAAGCTTGAGGCAGAAAAACAGGAGCTGTTCCGACAGCTTCAGGAAATGGAGCTGAAGGTCATTCATGGCGGGCTATATATCGTCCGCATCCAGGCGACAAGCGTACCGCCAGCAGGCACCGTCCTGTTCCGTTGGCCGTACGACAACAAGTTCTATCTGACCCAGGGGTATGGATGGACTTCGTATGCACGGACCGGCGTCTATGGCGGGTCTGGCCACAATGGTCTTGATATTGCTGCCGGACGCGGTACGCCTCTCCATGCCATCGGTGCTGGTCGTATCGTGGCCAATGGCCTGAACAACCGTGGATGGGGTAACTGGGTTGCCATTCAGCATCCTAACAATATGGTGAGCGTCTATGCGCACATGAGCGCATTGGCGCCGCTGACCATTGGGACCTACGTCGTGTCCGGCCAGGTCATCGGGTACGAAGGTGCCACCGGAAAGGTGACCGGTTCGCACTTGCACCTGTCTCTGTATAAGAACTTCTTCACCTACATCAACGATGCGGACAATCAGCTCTACTTCAACTATGGCATTCAGACCGGAGACACCCTAAATCCGGCGAACTATCTACCGCCTCGGTAAGCGAGTGAACTGAAAAAAGGAGTGCATACAAGGAGTCAGGAACCCCGGCTTCCTTGGACGCTAAAAACGTTTTTCGTTCTACGTGTATATCCGGCAGTCGTTTTCCGGCGTGTTCGCTCGTGGGGGGAATGGGGGACTCTTCCTCGTTTTCGGGAGGCCAACAGCCTACTCTTTTGTATTTACAAAAAGCGACGTATCAGGGAAGGGGTCCCCTAGGGGGAGTGTCCGAAAGATGGCAGGACACGTTAGAGAGAACTATGGGTAGATACGGGAATAGAGATGGAGCGATGCAGGACGGAAAGGAACAGGTACAAAAGAGGAATAAAGACGGTATGTACATAGGTCCGCTGATCGACGATTTTTGCTCATGCGGAGAAGTGGCCCTGTTTTTTTAATTCAATAACTTCGCATAATCTACATTGTACGACGTATACAAAAAGAAAGCGGGGTATCCCCCGTGCCTATTTTGCCAAATCGCCTAACGTATATCCGTTGTACAGTCTCATGCGCATCATATTGGTGGGAGGCTCAGTGGTGCCTTCCCTTTTCTTCAATATTTCGTTTAACTTATATCCTAGGTATCTAAGCCTCTATTCATATGTCATCACTTGTATTCGATATTGAGACGGTTGGGTTCCCATTTGACGGGTTCGATGAGCAATCCCAGAAATACCTTTTACAGTACGCGAAAACCCCCGAAGAGGATAAGGCAGCGAGGGAAGGCATGGGTTTCTCCCCTCTTACCGGGCAGATTGTGGCCATTGGAGCCGTGAATCCTGATTCCAAGCGCGGTGCGGTCATCTATCAGGCACGTGGTGCCAAGGCGGCAGAGGATGTCCGCGAAGGGGTTCAGTACATCAGGGTTCCCGACGAGCGTGCACTCTTGGAGCGATTTTGGGAGACTGCCTCGCACTATCGTCAGTTCGTCACGTTTAATGGTCGCGCATTCGACGCACCCTTTCTCCATGTCCGCTCGGCAATCCATCGACTTAAGCCAACGCGAAATTTGATGCCAAACCGATACTACGATGATCATATAGACCTGTATGATCGTTTAGGATTCTTTGGTGCCGTAAGAAAGACCATGAACCTGCATATGTGGTGCCGGGCGTTCGGCATCACCTCTCCCAAGTCGCACGGAGTTACTGGCTATGATGTGGCCGGGCTATTTACGGAAGGCAAATACGAGGACATAGCCACTTATTGTATGGACGACGTATTTGCGACCGCGGAGCTGTTTCGGTACTGGAAGGATTACATCAATGCGAAATAGCTATTAGCTTCTCGTGAGAAGATTTTGGAATACAAATCCCTACAAGATTTTCGTGGGCGGGCGGGGTATGAGATTGAGGGGGCTTGGTATCCCCGTATCACCTCTATTCTTGGTATCAAGGCAAAACCGGCCCTGTACCGCTACTATGCGCGGATGCCCTCCTGGCGTGCTGCTGACCAGGCCAAGGAGCGGTCTGCCGTGGAGGGCACCCTTGTGCACGAAACCGTCGAAGCTATCCTCCGCGGGCATACTATTGAGGTTGACCCGATTATTCAACCGACTGTGGATGCCTTTTTGGAGTTTCGTCGCAACCACGATATTCGCCCGCTTCTCATTGAAGAACGTCTGCTCTCTCGCAAGTATGGCTATGCCGGCACGGTAGATATCTACGCTGAGCTGGACGGCATAGTGGGGGTTCTAGATATCAAGACTTCTCTGGCGGTGTATCGTGACTATGGCTTGCAGACGGCTGCCTATATGGAGGCAGTTAGCGAGCGGGACGACGTTCCCCCACCCCAGACAAGCTGGATTCTCCGGCTGGACCAGGCACAGACCTGTCGACAGTGTGGGGCGAGTATGCGAAACAAGGGCGGTAATACGCGTGTACGCGGCGGACAGTACCGGTGTCGACACGCATGGGATCTCATGACGGGCCAATTCGAACTTCACGAGGTAGGTGGATTCGAGAAAAACCTCCAGGCCTTCCTGGCCGCCAAACGCCTCTGGGAATGGGAGCACGAAGCGTGGCTTACAATGCGAGAAAAATAAAAGGCGACTGTGCGGTACAGTCGCCTGGTGAGAATCAATCAGTATGAGGAATGACGGACCTCATACTTTCCAAAGAGATCCTCTGCGGTGAAGTCCTCGGTGAGTAGCGCCAGGATTTTTTCCTTGGCGGGATGGTGGAAGATATCACTCTCTTTACCGCACTTGGGGCATCGGATGCTACAATCCTCCGTTACTGCATAGGCCAAGTGCCCTCCTCCATTACAGGAAAAGACGGGCGCAGCCCATGTTACTTGAATGAAGGACCATGAACTGATTCGGCTCTTCTTTCCACAGCCGGAGCAGGCGATGGCCCTTTGCTTGAGGAGTTCCTTTTTTCTGCGCATGGCTTCCTTATGCTGTTTATCCAGCCGTTCAATGTCACGCTTGAGTGTGGCAAGATTCATGGCAACCTCCCTTATTTGTAAATACTGCGGCGTTATTGGCAGTTCCCTGCGAGGACATACCCGGCAGTCTCAGCTACGGTGGCTGTGTCGAACCAGACCTGGTTCTCAGGGTTGATGGTCTTGGCACCCGAACACCAGCTGTAGTGATATTTCTTCGAGGAAGACTTACGAGAGACGACGACCCGGGGGTCCAAGGCTGCCGGTGGGCGTTCCCCTGCCCCGTTGGTGGCGTGGTCACCCGTGGTGCCCACGCCCTGCATCTGGGCACCACGGGTGACGGTGATGGGCGTATGGTCGACAACCCGCATTTTACCTAGGTTATAGGATGACCAGGTGATAAGGACTAAAGAAATGGCCAGTAGTATGTCCCGCTGATGGTGATTGACGAGATCTCTCGTTTTTGCTACTATTTCCCTTGTCATTTCGCCCCACTGTAAACTGGCGGGCGAGAACTGTAAATAGCCATGGCACATACAAAGGCAATCGGAACATCAAAGAACGGAAGGGATTCACGAGCCAAATATCGGGGCGTGAAGCTTTACGACGGTCAGGTCGCTAAGCCGGGCAGTATCCTTGTTCGCCAGATGGGCAGTTCTGTCTGGCCAGGGCAGGGCGTCCGGCAAGGTTCAGACTACACGCTGTATGCTATTACTGAAGGGCGCGTTCGCTTCTCTACTAAGAAGAAGACGACCCACACCGGTAAGCGTCGGCTCGTGAAGATTATCAATGTGGTAGGGGCATAGCCCATTCTCGAAGAAACCCCCCACCGAATGGTGGGGGGTTTCTTATACAGGAGGAGTATTAGGACTGGGGAGGGGTGACCGTCAGGGACATGGTCACGGTAACTTCGTCGGTAAGTTCAAGAGTAAATTCATGGACGCCAATAGACTTGATAGGTCCTGAAAGGATGATGTGCTTGGCGTCGATTGCGGCACCAGCCTTTTCGGAGATCAGGGTAGCCACTTGCTCCGGCTCAATAGCGGCAAACAGGGTCCCCTTCTCGTTCGCGGATGCGGTGATTTCCAGGGTGGCATTCTTCAGCTTGTCGGCGACCTCACGGGCCTGGGCTTGAGCAAGCTCCCATGCGGCAAGTCGCTTTGCCTTGAACGTCTCGACCTCCTTCATATTTCCAGCTGTTGCCGGGCGGGCCAAGTCGTGCGGAATGAGGTAGTTGCGTGCGTAGCCGTCACGGACAATCTTAACGTCCCCGACCTTTCCAAGTGCGCGTACATTGTTCATCAGGATAACCTTCATGGTCTACAGAGTATTTATTATTTCTATGGCCTTGTCAAGTTGGGGGTCCTTGCCCGGAATCCCGTACTCGAGCTCGCCATCCTGTAGTTGACTCAAGTCGAAGGGAATGGGAACGGTGGGTTCAATGCCGGCTTCGGCGATGGAAGTGCCCTTTGGGGTGAGCCATTTGGCGACCGTAACCTTCAATGAGCCTCCGTTAGAGAACGGTTCCAGTTGCTGTACGGACCCTTTGCCAAAGGTGACCTCACCCACGAGCGGAATATCGCGAAGGTCATGGACGGCACCGGCGAGAATTTCGGAAGCCGAAGCGGATCCGCCATTAATGAGAAACACCGTTTTCATTGTGCCGAGTTGATTATGGCCTGAGGCGCGCAAAGCCTTACTCAGCCCCCCTCCAAAATCTTCGTACACAACCACGCTGTCCGTCGGAAGGAACCAGCCGGCCAGATGAACGGCCGAGTCAAGTAGGCCACCGGGATTGTTACGAACATCAACAATAAGTTTTGTCGCGCCCGATGATTGAATCTCGCGTACTGCTTGAGCGAAATCCTCGTCAATGTTCAGATTGAAAGTGAAGAGCTGAAGATACGCTACATCGTTCTCCAGGAGCACCCACTCCAGTGCGGGAATACGGATAGTGTCGCGGACGATGGGAAAGACAAGCTCTTCTTCCACGCCTTCGCGCGTGATGCCCAAATGAACGGTCGTCCCCCGCTTACCACGAATGAGGGTCACGGCTTCCTCGACGGTCATTCCATCGGTAGATACGTCGTCGATAGTCACAATAAAATCTCCTGCCTTCAGTCCGGCACGGTATGCCGGCGTGTCCTTAAGCGGTGCCACTACGCTGATACGGTTATCGCGCAGACCGATTTCCATGCCGACTCCGCTGAATGAACCAGAAATGTTCTCCTGGAACTTCTGGTTGCTAACTGGCTCCAGATAGGTCGTATGGGGATCGCCGACTGCGGCCACCATACCTTCGATAGCACCCGTGACCAGTGCATCGGTGTCGAGGGTATCCTTGTCTACATAGGTTTCATGAAGACGATTCCAGACCTGCCAAAAGAGGGAGAAGTCGACCGTTTCCGGTTTGCCGGTGTCCTGATTGATAACCTCTTTCAGGAGTGTTTGAGCCGACTCGGGCGAATGCATGCCCCAGAGAGAGTACCCTCCGCCAATGCCAATGGCGAGGGACAGAAGGATGGAGATGATGAATTTCAAGCGGAATGGTAAGTGCATGGTTTAGGCAGGGATTGGGCGTTGCGCTCGAAGGCCGTTCTTGCGGAAATATCGCCACGCATCTGCAAGATGCCAGCGTGTTGTCCGGTTGAACAGCGGTTCTAAGGCACCAAACCGTCCCTTCGAAGAACGCCCGAAATAATGATACAGAGAAACAGAAGGGATATAGGTGACAGCAAGGCCATTTTCCCAGAAGCGCCGAGCCCAGTCAACGTCACTAAAATAGTGGAATAGCCGTTCGTCCATCATGCCAACCCGTTTCAGTGCTCGACGGCTTGTCATAAAAGCCGCGCCTAAAAGCCAGTCCACAGTCTGGGTCTGTTCTCGGTCCATATCGCGCATGGTGAACCGAGTATTCTCACGCTTGGCCAGGGGCAGGAACGGAATGCGTCGAGTGGCAACCGTAAAGAGCCGATAGAAGCGGTAGCAGGAATCTTGGGTGGTGCCATCGAAGTTCAGAAGACGTGGTCCGACAAGACCGACCTTCGGATGGGCCTCAAGGTAATCAGCCAGTACATGCACCGTTCCCGGCTGAGCGACAATGTCATAGTTCAAAGCGAGAAGAAAACGCCCTCGAGCGGCGTGGAAACCGGCATTCACGCCTCGGGTAAACCCGGCATTCTCGCGTATGGGGACTAGGGTTAGTTTCGGAAACGTGTCTTGAAATTCATGTGTACAGACGTTCCGTGTCTCTGGTGTTGTCGCATTGTCGACCACGATTACTTCATAATCGTTCTGTCCTAGGAGAGAGTCGCGCAGAGAACGCAAACAGAGGCGCACAAGCGCCGGATTTCGGTAGCTCAACACAATAATAGAAATGCGAGGTTCCATGGGTGAGATCAGGATGCGGGGGTTGCGGTACTCTCCGGGGACGGAGTCTCGATGACCGGGATACGGGTGGGCACGGGTAGTATGCCCATGAATTCCTTAATGTGTTCCAGGGTTCCTCCACGAGGAAGAAGGCGATAGATGCCGTCCGCCGTAGTGTCGTACAACAGATTCTCGGTGGTCATGACATAGCGGGTGATACGGTCCGATTCCCCGGCCAAACGTGCCAGGCGTGTCAGGGTCCCGACGTCGAACACGTTCAAGTCAGATTCGATATGCGTGCGGAGCGTGTTGGCGAGCTTTACGGCGGCGATAGGGTTGCTCATAAGACCAATCTGGGCAATACGGTCTTTGATAGCCAGGATGACCTGCTGTTGGCGCCAGGCGCGGTCGAAATCATTGGTTGAGTACCGAGAGCGGACATAATAGAGCGCCTGTTCGCCGTTCAGGGTGTTCTCCCCTTCCGGAAGGAAGAATGACTCACCCCACTGTTGGGATTCCTCAAACGGAGCGTCGAGTGTAATGGTAATACCGCCCAGTTCTTCCACGACTGCTTGGAATGCAGCAAAGTCTACGACTATCGCATGGTCCACATATACGCCGGTGATGCGTGAGAAGAGACGCTTGGTCGCATCGAGCCCCAGGCGTAGATACGCGCTGTTGGCTTTATCACTTACGGTATCAGTGATGCGCACGGAGAGGTCACGGGGGATGGAGACCAGTGAGGCATTTCCGGAACGTTCGTCCACGCTCAATAGAAGGATGGTGTCAGTCAGGTATCCCCCGTGCTCCTCGTCGTCCTTGCCCCGAATACCAAGAATAAGGATGTCTAGGCGCTCGGACTCCTTACCAGGCATCTGGTACTCAGGGTCATCGCGGAGTGGGATGAGTGGCGTCGTCTTACTCTCGTCTTCAATGAGCCAGCGGATGCCGCCGACGGTGAGATTGTTGACCACACTAATCGGCCCGTCCCAGTAGCGGCCAATCAGAAACATAGCGCTCCATGCGGTAAGGACAATGGCGGGTGCCACGTACCACTGGCGACGGAATCGCTTGGTCGTACGGGGGCCTGCAGACGGGATAGGAGGGAGTATATTCATGGGTATTGATACCAGGTGCGCATCGTGACTGCCGGATGAACCGCTCCGGCTTGGACGATGTGTCGGCGAGCGAGCATGCGTGGGAGTAAGCGAAGAAAACGGGGGAAGGCACCGAAGACGGCGGGTTCGAACAGGAACATATAGCCGAAGACCGCTAGTTCCCGTAAGACGATACGGGGGAACTGCCGGACCAGATTCCCGGCCCGGGCGTTCTTAATGATTGTAAACCGAACATTCGCCCAATCCAAACGTCGCTTGGCCAGGGCGATGCGTCGGCGAGCGCCCACTCGACGAACGGCGTCGCGCCAGTTTCGCGCCCCGTCTTTAGTCGTTGAACGATCATGCCATGCCTGCATGGTGGGCACAAACAGGGTGGTGAAGCCAAACAACTGCAGGCGCCAGGCCAGATCAACGTCATCGCCGTATCCAATACCGCCAAGTTGATAGTCTGGATCCACCAGGTGTCCTTGGATGCGACACCGTTCCAGCGCGGTGCGCCTGAATAAGGGTGCGGCGCCCTCGACACCGAATACCTCATGGAGGTGGTCATACTGCCCCTCATCTCGTTCTCCGTGTCCGAGGTTCGTTATATGCAGAGAGGGTGCGATACGAAAGCCAATGGTGTCCAGGTGGTTCGTCCGCTCCATATGGCCATTTGCCATAACACCCCGATAGATTTTTGCCTGTACCGCTCCGGCATCAGGCTGTGCCTGCAGAGCGTGAATCCCTCGCTCAATAAACTGTGGGTCTAGGACGACATCAGTAAGTACGAGAATAAACGGGGCGTCATGCTCCTCCAGCAGACGCTCACTCCCCTGCCAGATGCCACGGTTCTCTCGCGCGTGGAACAGACGTACCTCCGGATATTCCCTGCGCACAATATCGGCGGTCCCGTCGCCGGAATCATAATCGAGGAGAAACACCTGAAGGTCCTGCCAGGTCTGAGCGCGTATCGAATCAAGGACGGCGCGCAACCACGAGGCGCCGTTTTGGATGACGAGTTGTACTGCGACAGGTGAGGATTTAGGCATGGTTTTCACGTTCCGTGGCACGTATCAACGCCAGGAGCGTCCCAAAAAGGAGAAGCGTCCGGCCATCAAACAGTGCGGCATCAGTAAGCAGATAGGCGGCAATCCATGGAATTGCCAAGAGGAGCCATCCGGCGAACGTACCAAGTACCGCATCCCTGTTCTCAATGAAGACTTGCCAAGTCGACGTAAAGAATATCCACCAGAGAAAAATAAACGCAGCCAGGCCCACCACACCAATCTCCGCGGCTACATGGAGCCAGATGTTGTGTGCTGTGGAGCCCGCCTTAGCGAGGATGACGTGTTGGTCCAGGACGACCGGAAAGTTACCGATACCTACGCCCAGGAACGGATGCTCGGCTATGGAATCCAGGGTCGCGCTCCAGATGTCCAGCCGCTGGTTGTTAGAAGTTTCCCCAAAGTCGACAATGGAACGAATGCGATTACCTAAAAGGTTGCGATCCCCGCTCGCAAGCAAAAACTGTGGCGAGACGAAAATAGGCCAAGCGATAGTGAAAAGTAGATAGAAGCACAAAACCCAGATCGAGAGGTACCGCCATAGTGGACGGCGGTCGGTTCCCGTACCGGTACGGCCAGGGCGCATCCACCAGAGGAGCAGCAATATGACGACGGGTAAGCCGGTCGCGGCGGCCCAGATTCCTCGAGTTCCCGATAGAATAACAGCCAGAAGCGCGAGTGGAATCCAGATAACCCCGAGCGTTGCGCGTGTCCGCAGAAGCCCCATCAATCCCACGCGTCCCTGTTGGATACGGTCCGTAATCGGGCGCAATGTGAATGCAAACACTCCTGCAAGGGCGAGTATGGTGTAGACAGGAAATGAGTGCGAATCAGGGAATAAGGAGAATATCCGTAATGATAACTGGGGACCGTAGTAGGCCAGCCAGGTATTCCCTAGCCAGACAGCGATATGCGACCAAAGCGTTCCGAATTGGCGGAGCTGGATTCCCTCCCCCCAGACGTACATGAACGTATAGACATCCATGACGTAGGTACTCGCGAGCTGGATGAACGCAACGGTGGTCACGAGTATCGCCGACAGGCCGACTGCGGCTGCCACGGTGCGACGCATCTGTGCATCATGACGGGTGATGAAAAAGAGTACGGCGGGCACCAGTCCTGCATTCACAAAAAAGATAATACGGCGCATGGCGGCGGCCATGTCTGCGGTCCTGAAGACCGACAGAAAGGCAAAGAATGCAATAACCGCCAGGAGCGAGAAGATCGGGAATGCCAGTGGAGCCAAACGCCACCGCGTCCACGCAGCCCGAACGGAAGCGATGGACTGGGTGGAGAGGAACCACCGCAGGAAGATGACCAGTGCCAGTGGCCGCCACATGTTCAGGTTGTCGAAATTAACCGTCACGGGAATGGCGATGAACAACGGGATAGCGGCGACGAAGAACGGAACCGACCGTGCCGGTGGCACGAGAGCGGCCCAGAGCAGAAGTCCGGCCGTCCAGAACGGAACTACCGCACGTGGCAAAATACCGGTGACTATCAGTACGAACAGGCACAGATGTACCACGAACGGTGTCAGGACATCTTTCTTGAGAAGGTTTAGCATCGGATAAGTTCGTGCATGATAGATACGAAGCGTTCAGTATGGGCACTCCACGTGTAGCGAGCCAAAATAGCAGGTGCGGCGGCATGTATGGTTCTATGGGTGAACTCGTCCGTCACGGAACATTCCATGGCGTATACGATGCCTTCCTGTGTGATGGGAACCGGAACAAAAAAAGCGTGGGGGCCATAAATCTCGCGGTTCACAGGAGTATCGGCGACTACCGGCGCGGTTCCGTACGCCAATGCCTCAAGTGGTGGCATGCCGAACCCTTCCGTTTCAGAAACGTATACCAGTGTACGCGCCTGCCGATAGGCCTCAATGAGCTCCTCGTCAGGTACGTATTCTTTCAGCGTCACGGCCTGGCGACCGAGGGTGGCGTTCATGCGCTCCACTAATGGACTAATGGTCGGTTCCGGGTACTTATCCCGGCCGATAATCTGAAATGTCGCCTCCGGCCGGGTACGGGCCAGGCCCTCGAACGCGATGAGTGCTTCCTTGAGGTGTCGCCGTGGGAACGCTTGTCCGACAAACAGGAAGTCAGTTCGTTGTCTGTTGTCTATTGTCTGTTGACTGGACGTCGCCGCAGGAACGCCCATTTCGTTAATGGCGATACGTGCACGTGGTATACCAAGGTGTTCCAGGGCGTCTGCCGAGGCATGCGATATTGCCATGATGCGGTCGGCTCGCCGATTAGCCCAGAAAGTCGCAAAAATTTGGTATGCCAGTCGGTATCGGAACGGCAACGCGGGATTGCGTGATTCGCGAAAAATATCCTCCGTGAGCATCACCAATGACCGAACGTGTGGTGGGTGGATGAGGGGGAGCATGTAGTTTGGATAGTACATCGCCCGTAGGTTGTATCGCAAAGAATCCCATAGGATACGGAGAGGCAGAAGCACGTAGTAGTGAACTGAGAACGAGGACGGTGCCCAGGAACCCAAGAGCGTCTTGAGGCCGCACGGCCGTTGGATGAACAACTCCTGAGCGTACAGGGTATCAGCCGGCAGGGAGCCGTTTGAATAGAGAATGAACCGGTGCGTGTCGTACAGGTCTTTTCGGGCGGCCAGGCCTTCCAGGAGCTTACGGATTTGCCGTCCCATGCCCCAGGTAGGTCCTTCCAGGGCCTCGCATTCAATGCCGATGACCGTCAATTTTGCCGAATTTCTGGGCATAAAAATCAAGGATGCCGGAGGCGATGGCCCTGCTCTGGGTTCGCCGTGCCGGCATCATAACGAGCTTTAGAAGCTGTTTGACGATAGCGAAAAATGCCCAAAAGTGCAATGAAAGTCTTACAAAAAAGGGGCCGTGAGTGGCATTTAGCAATAAGGCATTTCGGGCATGATAGCGAAGCAAAAGGGGCGAACCCAGGCGTAATGTACTTACCGACACTCCGTGTGAGACCACGGGATGAGAAAGAAACCGGACGGGAATGTCTACTTGACGTGCGCGCAGGGAGAATTCAGCGTCTTCGAAATAGAGGAAGTACCGCTCATCCATAAGGCCGATACGCTCAAATACATCTCGGTGTACGGCCATCGCCGCTCCAATGGCATAGAGAAGCGTGGTGCGTGGTGCGTGGTGCGTGGTGCGTGTATACAGATGCGGAAACGTCCAGTGAAACCAACGGATGATGCCTGCGTAAGCAGTAGCACTTCCCTCCTGGAGCGGAATACCTACAACCGCCGTCGGGATGTCGGAAAGTTCTCGACGAAGCTCGGCGATGAAGTCCTCTGGAACTTCCGTGTCGTTGTTTAGGAACACAAGCCATTTACTTCCCTGCTCCAGTGCTTTACGTATGGCGAGATTGTTTCCGCCCGAAAATCCCCGGTTCGTAGTGCTGTGAAGGATATCGAGCGCCAATGGGCTCGTGGTGGCATGCGCGCCGAGCTGGGCCCGGTCCTCAGTAGCGGAGGCATTGTCTACGACGAATACATCGAATGCGGTGTCTGTTTGCCGCTCCAAAGACCGGAGGAGTTTCTCGGTTGCCTCGGCATTATTGAAATTAACAGTAATGATGCTAATCATGTTGTTTCCACGAGTGTGCGTATCTGTGTGTCGAATTGTTCCCCGGAAAATCGCTCTACGCTTCTTCGTATCGTATCAGAGTCCCAGGGCTTCTGTTCCATGCGTAGGATACCTTCGCAGACGGCAGGGGCGATGGGGTCTGCGAAGAATAGGCCGTTTTTCCCTTCCTGTATGGTGTCGAGGGCACCTCCGGCACGCAGAGCGAGTACTGGTTTACCGTGCGCCATGGCCTCGATGGCGGTCATGCCGAAGTCTTCATCATTGGGGAGAATAAGCGCCCGGCAGTGGGCGTACCAGGAGGTAAGTTCTCCGTCACTCACCGTACCGACCAGGCGGACGTTATTGGTTTTTCTGCGCCGCACAAAAGATTCCAAGGGACCGTCTCCAACGATAACGAGTGGCCGATTGAGTCTGGCGAATGCGTCCAGGAGCAGGGAGGGGTTTTTGTGTGGCATCAGTCGGCCTACGGTTAGATAATAGCCGTGTGAGTCGATGTCCTCGCTTGGTGTAGTCTCTGCGAGCAGGGGTGGATGAATGACGAGGGCGTCACGGCGGTAGTAGGTGTGAATGCGGTCACGCACGGCATCGGAGATGGCAACCAGTGTGTCCGGGCGCTGGGCGGCCTGAAAGTCCCAGAGTCGCAGGCCATGGCGAAGCAACGCCGAGAAGGCGCCGCGACGCTCGTAGACGGCGTGCCGGTCCCAGAGCATGCGAGAGGGACTGTAACAGTAGCAAATGTGCTTGGTTCGGGATCGAGTTACCACTCCTTTAGAAAAAAGGACGGACGAGGAAACGACGACATCATAGTCGGCCAAATCCAGAGATTCCACGGCTGCCGGCAATAGCGGTGCCAGTGCCGGCAGAATTCCTGGAAAACCGGGAATCTTTCCCGGCCAAGCCTGGCGCAGAAAGGCGTTGGGGAGCCAACGGTCACGGAATTCTCGGGTCACTCCGAGTGTATAGATAGGTGCCTGCGGCCATAGGGCATGCAATCGTAAAAGGACGCGTTCGGCGCCACCTCGGACGGCCAGCCAATCATGTACGAGTGCGATGCGCATACGTTACGAGAGTACAAATGGTATATAATATCGCCAGGAAGTGTTCTCTGATGCTCTTGGATGAGACGGCTCTTCACTATAGGGGAAACGGTGCTTGCACGAGGAAGCGCCGTGCCTCGTTCTCTCTCTGCTGACACATAACGCCCCCAAATAACCGGAGGTGCTATCTTTTGGCACCGATACTCTTCTTGTAGGTGTCCAGATTGTCCAAGACAATGCCGGTTCCCCGGGCGACGCAGAACTGGGGGTCATCGGCCACGCGCGCAGGCACGCCCGTGGCACGCATGACGAGTTCGGCGATGTTCCGGAGATGGGCGCCACCGCCACTGATGACAATGCCCCGATCCATGATATCTGAGCATAGCTCGGGTGGGGTCATCTCCAGAACCTGCTTGGTCATTTGAAGTATCTCACGCAGGTGGTCGTTCAGGGAGTCGGCTGTCTCGTTTGAGACCATCGTGATGGTCTTGGGTAGACCGGTCGTCAGGTCACGGCCCTTAATCTCGATGGAATCCTCGGCCTGTACGCGTACGGCGGTGCCGATGTTGATTTTGATGAGTTCTGCAGTGCGCTCTCCAATGGCCAAGCCATGCTTCTTTTTGACATATTCGACGATGGCTTGGTCGAACTTATTGCCTCCGACACGGACGGACGAAGAAGAGACGATGCCTCCCAGCGAGATGACCGCAATCTCGGTCGTGCCGCCGCCAATATTGAGAATCATGTTCCCAATGGGGCTATTGATAGGTATCTTGGCACCGATAGCGGCCAGGACCGGCTCACGGACCAGGTAGACATCGCGGGCACCGGCGTCGATAGCTGATTTATTCACCGCGCGTCGTTCCATGGAAGTGATACCTGCAGGTACGGACAGAAGCACTTCCGGCCGCATAAAACTGAAGAAACCGCCCGCCCGTTTAAGGAACCGGCGAAGCATAGCCCCGGTGATGCGATAGTCCGCGATAGCACCGTCCACTAACGGGCGGATGATATTAATACTCTCGGGGGTACGTCCAATCATGTCGCGGGCGGCATTGCCGACCTCCAGGATACGGTTATCCAGTGTGGAGACGGCCACCACGGAAGGCTCATTGATGATGATGCCCTTGCGGGGCAGGAACACGACGGTGTTCGTCGTTCCCAGGTCGATGCCAATCTTTTTCATGCGAGCGGGTGAAGCAAGGTCATATCCCGCAAATGTAGCGCACTGGCTGGTGATTTTCAAACGCCGGTGCGTGGCGTATACTAAATGATATGTCGCTTACTCGGGGTTTTAGGCGGACCTTGCTGACGGTCGCCGTGGTGGTATTCGCCATCGCCACCTATATTGCAGTCCTGTTTGCACAAGGATATGAGTTCAGCTTCAGTGAAAGACGCTTTGTACTGACTGGTGCGCTGACGTTGGATGCCAATGAGGGTGCGAACGTTATCATCGATGGCGAGCGAGTCGGCAGCACCTCGGTGCTTGGCGACACGTTTAGTCGGGGACGTCTCCTTCCCGGTACCTATGTGGTCTCCTTAGAGCGCGAGGGATACTCGACCTGGACCAAGTCAATCATTGTCCAGGAAGGCTTAGTAGCGGATTTTCCGAACATTCTACTCCTGTCTCTGGATGAGACGCGAGCAAGCCGCTCACGTGAACAGATCGAGGATGCGCTTTCGCGTGCCATGCCCACGCCTATCCCCTCTCTGGTCCCCTCACGTACACCGAGTACCTCGGCGTCACCGAAAATTTCACCGACCCCTGTTCCCGGCTTCGAGCTTTCTGATGATGCGCTCCTGCGTGATGGTGAGCAGATTGCTCAGGATGTGCGCGGGTGGCACATGAGCCTCGATGGAGGCAAGGTACTCTGGTGGACGCGCAGTGAGGTCTGGGTCATGTGGCTCCGCGGTACGAACTATCAGCCGTTTCGCCTCGAGGGTGAGTCCGAGGCCGTCGTTCGTTTGACCACAACCATCGACCGTGCCGCCTGGTGGCCCGGAAGCAACCACATCGCACTTCGATCCGGGACTGCTTACCGAGTTATCGAGCTCGACCAGCGAGGTGGCACCAATATCATCGAGTTGTAGCGCCATTACATAAGTAATCGGCTCACGCAGCAGTACGTGAGCCGATGCGTCACTCAGGTGCTAACCCTAGTGGCCGACTACGATGAACTGATACACAGATTATCTGAGGACTGCGTAACTGAAGAGGACACCAAAAGCACGACACCAAATCATGGCATACCGGTAGGTACTGATGTCGGTGCCTGGTGGAATGGTGTAGTTAACATTGCCATGGGTTGCCCGGATAGGGCCCAAGTCTACACGGTTGCTGGCGGACAGGTTGGCGGACAGGTAAATGCGCAAGTCCGGTCCGTTCACGGTTTCAAGGTCTTCGAACCGCAGATAGCGCGTGGTGCCGGTGTCCAGAACAAGCGCACGTCCCTGGACGGCATGAGCGCGGGCTACCATTTCGCCGGACGCTAGGACGGTCGGCTGAAGAGGCATTGCCTCGCTACGGTCCACCGTTTCCTCGCTCATGGCATCTGTCTGTCGTTCGAATTCCATGCGGGTCGCCGTATCCATGACTTCAAGATTGTCCTCGATGGTCGGTGGAGCTTCGTCTAGTGTCACGTCGCGCCAAAGCGGTGAGATGAGCCAGTACGCCAGCACGAGACCGGCGAGAGCGAATGTGGTGATGAGTATTTTCTTTCCCATATGAGATTACATAGCTTTTTTCTCCTGATCAGGAACGAATCCTCCGGTACCCTTTTGCTGGGGTTCCCGTTCTTTCATAACGTCGGCGATAAACTCCGTAAGCGGACGATCGCCTCCGGCGAACATCTTGCGACGTGCCGCTTCAGCGAGCACATCCTTGTCCACGGTTCCTTTGTGGTATTTATCGCGACGTGCTTCGCCGGTTTCATTTTGTGATGCGCCGCCTGTGTCTATCTCTCGCATCGTCTCGTCAAACTCGCGTACCTTCCCGTGCGTAATGGCATACGCGCGCCCGAGGGCGCGTTGACGCTTCTCCTCGTTCTGGCGAGTATAGTCGGTTTTTGTATCTGGCGCAGATGGTCCTTTCTCGAAAGATGCCATGATACGAAAAGAGTAACGGAACAGCGCCTTTGATGCAAAGGAGAACCGGCCTTGGGTGCCAGGACAAATAAATACGATGTCGTCGAACAAGAAAACCCCACACGGAGTGTGGGGTTTTGTCAACCGATGATAGACAGACGGGATGTCAGCGGACGGAGTGGTAGCCACCGCGAATGCCGTCTGGAGACAGGACGAGCTGCCAGAGCTGGTTCGTGCGCGCCCGGAAGGATGCAGCCGAGACCAGCAGATAGTACTTCCACATACGGTAGAAGCGCTCACCATACTTTTCCCGGAACAGAGAATTTCTGTGCCAGTGCTGGTCGAAGTTCCCGAACCACGCCATCAGGGTCCGGTCGTAGTCGGGGCCGAAGTTGTGCCAGTCCTCAATGACGAACAGCCCCTCAAGGGCATCCGTAAGCTGGCGCGCCGAAGGGATGAGCGAGTTCGGGAAGATGTACTTGCTAATCCATGGGTCAGCGGCCGTCTTGGTCCGACTAGAACCGATGGTGTGCAGCAGGAACAGGCCACCGGGCCTAAGGAGACGTCGGACTTCGCGCAGAAACGAACGATGGTTCTGTGCGCCGACATGCTCAAACATACCCAGGGAGACGACGTGGTCGTAGGTCCCCTGGGTATCCTGGTAATCCTGCAAAAGAGTCACCGGTGGTGGCACCGACGACGGTAACCTATGTGCCCGCGTGTTTGCATAGGCACACTGCAGGAGAGAGACGGTTACCCCGGTGCACGTGGCGTGAAAGCGCTGGGCCGCATAGAGGATAAAGCTTCCCCATCCAGAGCCGATGTCCAGGATGCGGTCGCCGTCGTGCAGTCCGAGCTTGCGACAGACCAGGTCGAGTTTGGCAAGCTGGGCTTGTTCTAGGGTTGTGGCATCTGCCCAGTATCCGCAGGTGTAGGCGAGCCGTGAGTCCAGCATTGCCTTATAGAGGTCGTTGCCGACGTCGTAGTGACGTTCTCCGACTGCGAAAGCACGCAGACGGGGCAGGTTCACCAACCGAGCGGAGAGAGTATGCCAAATAGTGGTCAGGTTCCAAGGGACTTTTCTATCTATCCCTGCTCGCAGGAGGCGAGCGAACATCTCATCGAGTGACTGACAGTCCCACCATCCATCCATGTACGCCTCTCCCAGCCCAAGCGAGCCGTGCCGGAGTATGCGCTTGTACACGCGTGGGTCATGAACCCGAATGTCCCAGGGGTAATCACCGTTGAGTTGGACACCCGCGGGTCGCAGGAGCTCGACGACGGCACCCTTGGCATCGCTTTCCGAAAAAACCATACCCATTATGAAGGTACCTCCAAGAAAAATTATACAATAGAATTACTAAAACACAAGTGTCTTGGCAGTGCAAACACTGTGCTCGCCTCATGCATACGTTTTTTTAAAGAGACAAAACTACTGCTCGTGGTAGTACACGGTGGGAAGGACCCTATGTGGCCCGTACCGTCTCCATGAGCAGGTCGTGGAGGAGGGCAACGGAAGCTTCGTCATGGATACTTATCGTCGCCGCCACCGGTACCACCCGATGTATGGCGGCGATACGCTTCTCTGTCTGTTCCGAGTCGGGCTGACTTTCCTTACCGATTAAGAGGTCTGTCTTGGTGAGTATGACGAGCTCTGGTTTGGTAATCAGGAGTGGGTCGAATGCCTCTAGCTCGCGACGCACCGTCGTGTAGGAGGCGGAGAGGTCCTCATTCTCCAAAGAGATGAGGTGTACGAGCACCGCGGTACGGCGCACATGTCGCAGGAACGTATGTCCGAGTCCTTTGCCTGATCCGGCTCCTTCAATAAGCCCGGGAATATCCGATATAATAAGACCCTGCATTTCGCCCAGGTTGGGTTCCAGCGTAGTGAATGGATAATTCCCTATCTTTCCCTTAGCGTTCGTCAGGGCATTCAGCAAGCTGGTTTTACCCGCATTTGGGAGGCCGATGAGTCCGATATCGGCGATGAGTTCAATCTCGATGAAAAAATCCGCTTTCATTCCCGGTTTTCCGGGCGTTGATTCCTGTGGACTACGATTTATTGAACTCTTGTACGATAAGTTGCCGCGTCCGCCCCTGCCACCGGCGAGAAGGCGTATGCGCTCACCCGGCTCGGTGAGGGATACTTGTTCGCCGGTTGCGCGGTTTGTAATGACCGATCCAATGGGGACCTGGATATCCAGGTCGCGTCCGTCGGTGCCGTGCAGGTTGCGACTACCGCCGTCGCCGCCATCTTCTGCCGCGAATTTCTTCTTATTCTTATAGCGGGCCAGGAGGTATACGTCACGTACCGCATGTACGTAAACATCACCGCCCTTACCGCCGTCGCCGCCGGCAGGGCCGCCGAATTCTTTCCCCTTTGTGTGGAGCCAGCGGACAACGCCATCTCCGCCGGTGCCTGCTTGCGCATGTATGGTGAGTTCATCAGTAAATGCCATAAGAACTCATTAAACCATAAATAATGTAGAATGTCTATTCTCTCCAAATTTCTCTAGAATATTCGTGATGACAATTTTTTCCATTCCGAGCCTCAGTAGTAAAAGTACGCCCCGCATGAAGCGGGGCGCGTGAGTCAGGTGGCGGATCCTACTTTCCGAGGTCCGACCTCGGACGGGACGGACGGGTCCGACCTCGGACGGGACGAAATAGGGTATGGATGGCGGCCTGGACGCGCACCTTTGAAACGTGCCCAGCACCCCGGCAAAAGGGGCACTGCTGGGTACCGGTGAGCATCCCACCCTGGCGGGTATCACCGTCCGGGCGCCAGCCCAAGCCATTGCAGGCGGGACATCGCATGGTCCTTCCTCCTTTCGCAGAATAGAACTGAATTATTATAGCACATATACGCCAATATCGCAACTTACCCGATACCGGCTCTTTCTTTTGATCAAAAGAAAGAGCCCAACAACGAACGGACTCCTGGAAAGTCAGATGTTCGGAATGTTCTCCTACTCTCCGAGGTCCGACCTCGACCTCGGAATAACTACAAAATTTCCGAGGTCAAAAACCAGAAGCCCCGCCAGTAGGGCGAGGCTTCGTGCTGAATCGGAGTACCGGGTGGAGCGGGATTACCGTTTTCGCCAACGAGGAGCCTTGCGTGCCTTCTTCAGGCCTGACTTTTTACGCTCCACACGACGTGGATCGCGAGTGAGGAATCCGGCCTTCTTGAGCTTCTTACGGAAGTTCTCGTCGAACTCCTCCATTGTGCGGGAGATGCCGTGTCGAATGGCATCCGCTTGGCCGGCGATGCCCCCACCATTTACCTTTGCGGTCACCTTGAAGCGGTGGAGCGACTTGAGCTTGCGTAGGGGTGCTTCGACGACTGCTACGAGACTTTTGTCAGTGAAATAGCTCTGGTAATCCTTACCATTCACAGTCATCAAGGCGGTGTCCTCGGTGAGCGTATCCCCGCTTTTACGGGTCATGAGGCGCACGCGGGCAATGGACTTCTTGCGCCGCCCAACGGCTTCAAAATACTTTTCTTTTTCGCCCTCCTTGAGCTCCTCAGGAACAAATGGAGTGTCCTCTTCTTCGACATCTATGCCGGTGTCCACGGCCGCATTTGGTGCGGTGTTCTCCTCCGTGACGGGGATCTCGGCGGGCTGTGGTTTGTGGTTTGTGGTTTGTGGAGACATAGGGATTACTTAAACGAAATGTTCTTCAGGTATTTAGTGCGGGTGCGATTGGTCGGAAGCATCCGCTGGACCGCCATCCGAAAGACTTTCTGTGGATCGCGCTCCCAAGCCTCGGCCAGCGTACGCTGATAGATGCCACCCGGGTAGCCGGAATACCGGAAGTACACTTTGCTTTGCATCTTGGTACCTGTGAAACGGACCTTGTCCAGGTTCGTGATAATCACCTTGATGTCTGGGAAGAGGTGCGGCTGATACGAGGGCAGGTGTTTGCCACGCAGGAACGTCACCACTTTCGTAGAGAGGCGTCCGATAGACTGATTCGTTGCGTCAATTTCTATAGGTGTGTTGTTCATAAGCCTATGCGACAAATTCGATGAGGGCCATTTCCGAGCTATCCGAGCGGCGTCGGCCGAGCTTAACGATGCGGGTATATCCGCCCTGCCGTTCGGAGAAGCGTGGGGCGACCTGCTCCACCAATGCCTTGAGTGCCTTCTGCCCCAGATGCTTAGCAAGAATGCGTCGGTCAGCGACCGTTGCATTCTTGGCGCGCGTGACAAGACGCTCAGCCAGGGGTCGGACCGCTTTGGCACGGACTGTGGTTGTCTCGATACGGCCGTGCTCAATCAGGCCGGTGACCAAACCTTTCATGAACGCCTTGCGCTGTGCATGCGTTCGGTGGAACTTGGTTATGTTGCCTCCGCGTTTCATGGATATATTATAATATAGGGCTGAACAGCTAGGATTTATCCTCCTCGTTTTCCTCAGTCTTCTTGGTCTTTTTGGTTGACGTCTTCTTGGGCGCAGTCTTCTTTGTTGCTTTGGGTTCCGGAACGGTAACCTCGCTGACCATAGTGAAGTGCTTGGCCAGGATAGTCGCAGCTTCCTTCAGGGCCGCCTCGGGCTCCACGGAACCGTCTGTCTCAATCTCAAGGACGACTTTGTTGAAGTCGATGCGGTCTTCGACACGCGTATCTTCGACGGTGAAGTTAACCTTGCGAACCGGAGAGAATACCGCGTCTACCGCGATGACGCCGATGGGAAGCTTCTCCTTCTGGCGTTGTTCGGTCGACACATAACCGCGTCCCTTCTCGACGGTGATTTCCATCTCCAAGGAAGCCGCCTTGTCGCTTAGGGTGGCGATGTGCTGATCAGGATTCACGAGTTCCACATCGCTGGTGAGTTTGATATCTCCGGCCGTAACGGCTCCACTCCCCTTTTTAGAGAGGGTCAGCGTTACCGGCTCATCACTGAAACCACGGAAGCGAATCTTCTTGAGGTTCAAGATAATTTCGATGACGTCCTCCATGACACCGTCAATGCTGGAGAATTCATGGTCCACGCCTTTAATCTTCAGGGAAGTGATTGCCGTGCCTTCCAGTGAGGACAACAGGACGCGCCGCAAGGGGTTGGCGATGGTGGCACCATAGCCTGACTGAAGTGGCCCAATCTCAAAGACCGCGGTAGTACCGTCCTTTTGTATAATTGCTACTGCTTCGGGAATATTGACCATACGGGTATATCAGTGGTGCGGGGCGCACGAGGGAAAGAGGTTACGGGTCTGGCGCTCGGGTGCTCGTTGCCACTGATAGTGGTTAATTGACGTTATTATCGGGAATAATATTCGATGATAGCCTGCAGGTCTGTGGTCTGTAAGCCGCTATCTTCGGCGGAAGGAATAGCTTTAACTGTCGCGGACATCTTCTCCTTGTCTACGATCATCCAGGCCGGTGCTTCATGCTTGGGATACCACTGTGGTACCGCGGCACTGAAGTACGCCCGACCCCTGCTCCGTTCACGGACGCCGATGACATCGCCCACACGTACCACGGCAGACGGGATGGACAGCTTCTTGCCGTTGACGGTGATATGTCCATGACCTACCAGCTGGCGTGACTGATCGCGAGTCTGCGACAGGCCGGCACGGAAAACCGCGTTATCCAACCGGAGTTCCAGTACCTTGGCTACCGCATCATACGGGGACCCCTCCGCACCCAAGGCTTTCTTGATTCCAGCCTTGAACTGTTTCTCTTGGAGGCGATAGGTATGGCGGACCTTCTGCTTACTGCGAAGCTGGTTGGCGTATTCCGAGGGACGGCCAGGGCGCCGGTTTGGGCCGTGTTGTCCGGGCGGATACGGCCTACGCACCAACGCATGCTTGGGTGTGTCACTGCGCTCGCCCTTAAGTCCTAGGCGTTCGCCCAGGCGTCGTTCGATCTTTTCTTTTGGTCCTCGGTAGCGTCCCATGTTATTTATACCCTACGCGGCTTAGGGGCTTTGACTCCATTGTGCGGTACTGGCGTGGAGTCCATGATAGATGTGACATTCAGACCGGTACCGGCGATACCACGGACCGCACTCTCACGAGCCGGTCCGACACCTTTCACTACGATACGGGCGCTGTTTAGCCCGTAGGAACGAGCCTTCTCCACCACGTCCTTGGCCACCAAGTTGGCGGCGAACGGTGTGGATTTCTTGGTTCCCTTGAACCCGAGCAACCCGGACGAAGAGAATGCGATGACGTCTCCTTTGAGATCCGCTATGGCGATGTGCGTGTTGTTGTACGAAATATTGATATGTACGACGCCATTGAGGACCTGCTTGGTATTCTTTTTGCGACGCGGAGCAGACCCGGTTGGGGTACTGGTGCCTTCTTTGGTGATAATGCGCTTCTTTCCCATGATTATTTCTTGGCGTCGGCCTTGATGCGCCCAGACCCCATGGTCTTACGGACGTTGCCGCGGGTAGTTCGGCTATTGGTCTTCGAACGACCCTTAAGCGGCAGACGGCGTGTTAAGCGGCCACCGTGCCACGTACCTAATTCCCGATAGTGCTTCTGATTCTGTTGGATCTGCTTACGCAGGTCGCCCTCAATCTTGTAGTGTCCTTCGATAATCTTCTGGATTTTGTTAATTTCCTCACCCGAAAGATCTTTGGCGCGCTTCTCCGGGTCGATACTAGCCGTCTTCAATATCAGACTGCTGGTAGTGGGGCCAATACCGTACAGGTATGGCAATGAGAATAGAATCTTCTTCTCGTCTGGGATTGTGACACCAAAAATGCGGGGCATAGTTTAGGAAAATCAGTAACTCGTTAGCCTTGCCTCTGTTTATGCTTAGGAACCTTGCAAATACAATACAGGCGCTTTTTGCGCCGTACGACTTTGCAGTTCTTGCAGATGGGTTTAACCGAAGCCCTCACTTTCATATTGATAGCGTCATCCGTTTACCGAGAGTGTGGCTCACGGCGAATGGAAACGCACTATGTTCAGCTTCCCTAGAGACGATAGACAATACGCCCGCGTTCGCCGTCCGGAGACAGTACGAGCGACACTTTATCGCCCATCATCACTTTGATGTAGCGCACACGCATACGGCCGGCAAGGTAGGCCAAAATGACTCGTCCGTCCTCTAGTTCGACGCGGAACGTCGTGTCGGGGAGAGCCTCGATGACCGTGCCTACGACTTTGTCCTTTTCGTCAGCCACAGGGGCTTATGGTTGCTTTGAATGCATCTACGGCCCTCGCTAGAGAAGGATCGTGAGCCGGATAATAATAGCAAAAACAGGCGGAATCTGTCAATGCCTGCCTAAATCTGCTATTCGACCACCTCGTAGTGGATCTGGAGTTTGATAGCAGCCGGCTCATTGGGGACCGAACGGACCCAGAGGGGCGAGAGCACCACGGTAGAGGAACGGACTCCCTCGGCGGCACGGAAATAGTTGCGGACGGCGTCTCGGTCCATCCCCTGAATATCACGAATGATGGCCTCCTCATCATCCAGGCGCACAAAACCCTTACCTAGCGCAGTGGCCGTGAATGCCAGAATGCCACGGTCGTCCACGAAACGTATGTCATCAAAATGGATGTCCAGAAACTCAGGGCGGACCGTTACCTGCCAGTTGCGCAGGGCATTCTCGTTGAGGAGGGTCTGCAGGTCGCTTTCGCGGAATCCTACCGTGGACAAGGTCCCGGTCGCTGACACAACGAAGGTTTCTACGGCCTGGTTCACCTCAGCCGAAACCGACGGAGAGGCCACCCGCACCTGAGCGGCATTGATGAGTTTCAGGTCAGCAGTTTGTGAATCGAATGCCTGCTGGACGGCGGACTGTAGCTCTTCGGTCACCTGGGAAATCGCATTGTCCAGGTCCTGCGTGGTGACCACACTTGAGAGTCCGAGCGCACCACCCTGGAAGGCTGTCTGAGAGGCGCCGGAGAAGCCTTCCAGGCGCGCCGTATCTCCCTGCTCTCGGAATGCCGGGATGACAAATGTGGTCGGTTCGATGTTGTACTCTGGTCCTGGTTTATCGGCGATACTATCCACGGTCACTGTGCCGGGAGTACCGTCGGCCTGTCGCCCGGGGACGGTGACTGTCCGCAGGGTGCGGAAAATACGGCCCTGGAGATCCTCGAAGCGGGTCGTGGCAATGAGGGTCTGCGGAGCACTGCTAAAGTCATTGTAAACGGTAATAGTCCCCTTCGCCTTGGCGGCGACCTCCTGGGATCCCGTACTATTGAACTCGCGTTCAATAGTACGCTCAATTTCGAATAATTGGCCGGGAATCTTGTTGAATAGCGGGTCTACCTCAGCAAATGCGTCCGAGGCCTGCACCTGGATTTCAAACTCCAAATCCCGGGAGACAGGGACAACCTGCACGCGCGCCTCACCCATACCAAAAAACAGGAACGCGGCACCACTTAAGGCAAGTACCACTATTGATACGAATAAGGCCTTGCGGGCCTTGGGACCCATACGACGATTGGTCGACATGATGCGATTTCCGCGGGGGGACTTACTCTTCTTTGTATTCGTACCGAACAGGCCCTTCCAGCGTCCTTCAGGTTCTTTACGTTCCGTAGAGCCCCTAACGGTGTCCCGCCAAACCGCATCAATATAATCCAGGCCCTCATCCGCCTGTGGCCAGCGGCCGCGGGGATCAGTTTTTGGAGCGGTGACCGCAGAGGTATCCTCAGTCACTGAATCATCTGGGAGTTTCTGGGTTGGCTCTGTGCGGATGCCCACTTTCGTGGTGCGTCCGCCAGTTCCTTTAATCCCGACTGCCTTGCCAGAGCTCTGCCTACGAATACCATCCAGACCTCGCACGGCCGCCAATGATGCAGTGGCCTGGCGTGCACGAGCACCAATGAGATTGCCCTCGTCATCGTAGAACTCCATATCGTTAGGGCCGTACCGGAGAAGTGTTTGGTCATAATCGTCGTTCTCCTCGTCCTCCTGGATACCCGATTTCTCCACCGCGGTATGCTCGTGCAAAGGGGTTTCATCCTCGGAGTCCGGGTCGGCATCCTCATCCTCCACGCGACTGCCTTCAGCCTCTTCGGTCTCGTCTGTATCCACGATACCTATGCGCTCATCCGAGGGGACGACAACATCACGCTCATAGGCATCGATGTTTGGATTGCGGGTCTCCTCGTCCTCGTCGTTCAGCGGGGCATCTGCCAGAGTCGCCTGAGTAGCCGATTTTGCTATGACGGTGAACGAGTATTTACGGGCCCAGGCATTTACATCCCCGTTGCTACAAAGGATGGAGACCCGTTTGTCGGTACGTCGAGACTCGGACGCAAAAGCCGCGAAGTGATCTTCACGGCGGAATACGGCCGAACGCTTAGGGAGGACGAAGACGACGTCCTCGGCGTCTGTCTTCCGGAATAGGTCAAGGATGTCCTTGAAGGTATCGTCCTTGAGGACATTGATAATCTTTGTGCCGGGCATCACCTATGCGTATTGGTACTCATCATAATCATTCTCAGTATAGCCCAGATAGAGGCACCCCCACAACGAGGTGTGTGGAGACGGGGGGTATTGAATAATTATGTATGTGTTGTATAATATATTCGGAGGTTTGCTATGGGCCCATTCATGTCTACTCTTTTTTACGTCGGCCTCACGGCTGCCGGTGCTCGAATGCTCTGGGTAGCAATACGGCCGTCCCTCGCCATGCGGCGAATTCGCCGCCAACTACCCATCCTGGCTTCCGAGGCTCGGGTGAACTGGAAACAGCTGGCCAACTGGGGCCAGTATAAGCGTCCGAGGGGGCTGTAGCCAGTCCTCTTTCAATGCAAAGGTCTTCACCCCGGTGAGGGCCTTTATCTATTCCATACGATTACGGATTGCGCAGTATCGGCAGTCGCGTGCGTTACACCGCTCATTCCAAAAAGATAACTCCCGGACACTCTCGTACATATTTCGAATGACGGTCTTCAGGTCCCCTGTCATCTCCGCAGTCACGCCAAGAGCTTCTTTTTTATACGTACCGGATGGGCTTGGTTCCAGGAAATCAATCTGACCGCTGGTCATGTTCCAGGTTCCGTCCAGGTCTAAGAGTAGTTTGTAGAACAGGAGCTGGCGCCATTCGTTGCCGGTGGAGCTCTTGGTGAGGCCACGAATGGCATTAGTGCTCATGGGCGCCTTGGTTTTGTAGTCCACGACAGTAACGGTCCCGTCGTCCAGCAGTTCCACTTTATCCAGCTTACCGGTGAGGACGATGTCGGAGTCCAGCTGGACCCGTTCCACCGCGTGTTCGGTGCGTACGTTCCGATGCCAGGTTCCTTCATAGGTATCGTACCAGCCCGAAAGGGATGCGGACCCCTTCCGTTCAAGCTGGTCCCGCATCTGGGCCGCCAGGGAGGTGCGCCTCAGGGCAGTATGGAACGCCACGAGGAGATCTTCTTTCGTGAATGCCATATCCCTCCGGGCAAACACCCGACGCATGGCCTCATGCGCGGCAGTGCCATATTCTCCTTTGGGACCAGGCGCCTCGGGGTACCGGACGAGGTTTAAGAAATAGTATCGCCATGGACATGCCAGGAAGTTGTTGAGTGCCGACACGGACAGCGGCTGTTTAGCCAAGAGGTCCGCGATGAATGTCTTTTGACGCAGGATCGGTTCTGTTCGTCGCCGGTCGGTACGGGCGTCTGTATATCCGGCATAGGCATCCTCCAGCGCGGACGGAGAAGCTTCGCTACGAAGGTTCTCGGGAATGGATAGAACGAAACGACTTGGCTGAAGGTCTTTGCCCTCATGGTTCCGTTGGGGCCATGCCAGGACCAGGCGCCTGCGAGCACGCGTGATTGCGACATAAAATAGACGGCGAATATCGTTCTCATCCGCACCGGGGTCATCCTCAGTCAAGTCATCCGGCAGGGGTAGGCCAGGCACTCGCCGGGCATCATCCCAGTGTCCGCGCACCGTATTAACCACGAAGACGATATCAAACTCCAGTCCCTTGGCTTTGTGGGCTGTCATTAATTGGACCGCATTCGGGCGCGGCCGAGAGAGAGCCGACAGGTCCACACGATGGGTATCCAGACGGTCCAGAGCGTCGAGGAAGTCAGGGAGTGTCGCCCGAGCCTCAGATACCAGGTGTGCACGGACTGCATCAAACAGTGCATGCAGTTTAGCGATAAGTTCGTTGCCGTACGGATGTGATGCCGCCCGAGCCACCCATCCGGTACGGTCCACGAGCTCCTGTAGAGCGACGGTGGCATCCTTATTGCGCATGGTGGTGGCTAGATCACGGAGAATCACGTAAGCGTCCGTCAGTGCCTGGGGGTTTTCCGCATCCAGGCGCTTGAGACGTAGTGATGACCGGATGAGGTCCCAGACGGATACGCCGGTACTTCGCGCGGTACGGCCCAGACGCGCCACATCCAACGGAGAGACTTTCAATAGATCTACATGAAGTGCATCAATAAGGGATGCATCCTCTCCGATATTCCGTGCTGCCCGGGCAATGGCGAGAAGTTTACCAATCTCACGGTCGCCCAGTACCTGTAGGTCGGACTGTACCGCGAACGGGATACCCATGCGCTCTAGCGTATCCTGGAGGCCATCCGCCTCTCGATTAGTCCGGTACAGAACCGCGATGTCATCGGGCGCGGTGCCCTTGGTGATAGCTTCCGCGGCGAGCATAGCGATGCCGAACTCCATTGCACCCGGCGAGGAGAACGCATACAACTCTGCAGGAGCATCATGATGTCCCGCTTTGGCGGTCAGTATGCCCTGGTCTGGCGAGATGCCCAACGCTGCGTCCAAAAGAGCTTGGCTGGAACGATAGTTCTCTTCTAGTCGAATGACCGTACAACTTGCATATCGCTTAGCGAAATCGCGGAAGTTCTCAGGACTTGCTCCCTGAAACCGGTAGATGGCCTGTTCCAGGTCGCCGACTACGAAGAGATTGGGCGCATCTCCGGAGCTTTCCGTGATGAGTCGGACGATGGTGTTCTGGACCCGGTTTGTATCTTGGTGCTCGTCCACCAAGACATACTGATACTGTTCGGCAAGGTCCAGTCGTAGGTCACGGTCGTGTTCCAGCGCGGTGGCGACGCGAATAAGCATGTCAGCGAAATCATATTGATTCCCGGCCGCCAATTTCTGCTCATACCGTTCGTACAGCTGTGACAACTCAGTCATGCGCACGGCTTGGCGGACCTGTGCATCCTTGGTCTTAGCCTTCGGAACCGCTTTTTTGACCGCTCCGGTGAATTGTTTTGGCGAGTATCCTTTGCCCTTGATATCTCCCAGTGCGCTAATAATGGGTCGTACGTAGGATTCAGGCCGGCCGGCCGGCCGCAAAGAGGACAAATTCTCGGATTCCAGGATGGCTTCGATAAGACCAAGCTGTTCGGCATTCGTGATGGCTGTACCGCCGATGATGTCCGGGAAACTGTCCGGGTAGCGTCCGATTATTTCGTTACAGAACGCATGAAATGTACTGATGCGTACGCCATACGCCGCCTGGCCGATGAGCGATACCAGACGTTCACGCATGTTAAAAGCCGCCTTCTCGGTGAAGGTCAGTGCGAGGATACTTCGTGGTTCGGCGCCCGTTTTAGCGAGAATATTGGCGATGCGCAGGGTCAAAACCTGAGTCTTGCCCGTACCCGGTCCGGCGATGACCATGACCGGTCCTTCGACCGTGTCCACGGCTGCGCGTTGGTTGGTATTAAGGGCTTGGTAGGCCGTAGTAAAGGAGGATGATGGCATGAAATGGAGTATAGCAGTGCGGGCCGGATACAATATTATCTTATCAAGAAAAATCGACACCCCGAGAGAGCACGGCCTCCAGGAGCGTTGTAGCCTCCGTAGGAGTGTGTGTCTCCATCAATGCCGCACGCAAATGCGCGGCACCCGGCCAATCGGAAATATACACCTTGAAGAACTTTCGCATGAGGTGAAACGACTTAAAATCGCCCCAGTAATCCGTCCAAGCGCGGGTATGTGCGAGCGCAAGGCGAATCCGGTGCTCCGGCGAAGTGTTTTCGGCAGAACCCTTGGGGTTGAACAGCCACGGATCCTGGAAAATACCTCGGCCCACCATGACGCCGGGCACACCCCAGGCATGAAACAATTCGATTCCACGCGCGCGACTTGTCACATCACCGTTTCCGACGAAGAGAACGTCCGCACAAGCGGCCATTTCTGCCGCCCGTGCCAGAAGGTCCCAGTGCGTAGGCACCTTACTCATCTCCTTCATGGTACGACCGTGCACAATGAGCACGTCAGGGCGCGCCTCCAGAAGTGCACCGAGCCATGCATCCATCTCATCCGTTCGGTAGAGGCCTAATCGGGTTTTTACCGAAACCGGTAGGTCCGCGGAGCCTTGGCGGAGCGCGGCGATACAGGCCTGGGCGCGAGCCGGATCTTTAGCAAGGGCGATGCCAGCTCCTTGTTTTATGACGGAGCGATCGGGGCATCCCATATTGATATCTACACCGTCGAATCCGCGTTCACGCGCCAGTACTCCAGCCATATGAAAGTGCTCCGGTTCAGTGCCAAAGAATTGCGCAACAATAGGGTGATCTTCGGACGTGATACCCAGGTCGCGAATAAGCTTCTCACGACCGGGTGAGTTCAAACCATGCGCGGAAACAAACTCAGTATAGAAAACGTCCGGACGCCCGATCTGGGCGATAATGCCCCGAAATGGCACATCCGTGACATCGGCCATAGGAGCGAGCACGAAGAACGGCTCACCCTTGGCGGCGGATCTCTGGTGCACGTCGTCCCAAAATCCCCGTTTACGCGACATTGGCCGTGCCGTTCTTAGCGGGTACGACAAGATTGACCTGTAAGACGCGCGAGCCGACCGGCGTGCCGTCCATGTCTACCTTGAGTTCATAGTGGCCGGGTGACTCAAACCGCATGTTCTCGAAATTGGCGATGACCTGAAAATTCGGACCGCTCACGGTAACCGGCAGAGCGGTCTTGGCCTTCTCGGCTCCATGGGGGTCCACGATGACGGTATTCAGCGTGTGCTGTCCTGTCGGTTCGATGTCTAGGTTTGCTACCAGGGAGAATCTGGCGTACGTGAACGGAAACCGGTCGGCGTTAATGGTCGTGAAGATATTGATGAGATTGAGGTTGTGTGTGCCGGCCGCTAAGAAAGCGTTCTGGCAGATAACGATGAAATGGCTTTTGATGTTCATTATGCGAATGCTACGAATATCTACAATATACATTAAGAGCGGAGCTTTTTCCGCATTCGTAGATTAATATTATTCTATTCTATGGTCGCGCGAATACGACGGGTACCGGCGCCGACAGCCTCTTCCTTGAGAATACGAAATACGCCGATGGCACCGGTCCGCTCAACATGCGGCCCCCCACAGAACTCCTTGGAGAACGCCGAGCCTAGGGCATGTCCGACATAATAGATATCCACCTCTTCGGGGTACTTCTCCTTGAAGAAATAGAGTGCGCCCGTCTCCTTGGCCTGTTCGATGGGCATGCGAACCATCTGTACCGGCAGGTCTTTTGCGATGACCTCATTGACCATATTCTGGACCTCCGTTTTTTCATCATCGGTGAGTTTGCGCGGGAACGTGAAGTCAAAGCGCAGACGCTTGGCCGTGATGTCCGAGCCAGCCTGGCCGACCTCGTCCCCGAGAACCGTACGCAGGGCCGCATGCAACAGGTGCGTTGCCGTGTGCAGGCAGGTCACCGTCCGGAGCTCTTCTTCGTCGGCCGCTTTGAGCTCGCCGGTGTCCAAAAGCAGGCCGTGCCCGCCGAATTTTTTGGAGGCACCTGCACGGGAACGCTCCTGATGTTTGCGGAACTTCTCGTCGAAGGCCTCACGAGTCAGCTCCTCCGCCTTGATGCCCCCCAGCTCCTTGACGACCTCATACGGCAGACCAAACGACTCGTAGAGCCGGAATGCCGCGTCGGCGTCCAAAAGAAGCAGACGGTCCATCTCCTTGAGTCCGCGTGCCAGCGTACGCAAGAACGTGTCTCGCTCGTGCGCGAACGTCTCCAGAACGACGGTCTCGTCCAGTGACGGATACCATTCCTTGTAGCTGCGCACGGCCGTGCGTAAGACTCCGGCAAGGTCATATGCGCCTTTGGCTAAGTGCTCATGCACGATGGCCCGCCGCATGAGTCGACGCAGGACGTACCCTCGCTCTTTGTTTGATGGTGTGACGCCGTCGGAAATCATGAACGCCATCGCGCGAGTGTGATCGGCGACGATGCGCCGCACCCGGCCGTCCAGTGACTGGGGAAGCATACGCATGAGTGGCGTAAACAGATCGGTGTCGAAAATGCTTTTGTCTTTCTGGCGGGGAAATTGCACCACCAGCGCCAGTCGCTCCAAACCCATGCCGGTGTCGATACCGCGCGGGTCCAGCCGTCGGAGCGAACCGTCCTTATCCTGGTAGAACTCATTGAAGACGATGTTCCAAATCTCGATACCGTCTACGTAAATCTCGGTGGTCGGCCCGCATGGTCCGGTGTCGCCCGTTGGCCCCCAGAAGTTGTCGGTGCGGCCGAATGTACGGACCTCCAGTGACGGGTCAATTTCGTTCCAAATGCGTTTGGATTCCTCGTCGGCAGGCACCTGGCCTTCTCCGCCGAAAACGGAAACGTAGTCGATGGTCAACCCCATCTCCACGGTGATGAACTCATGCGCCCAGGCGATTGCCTCCTTCTTGAAGTAGCCGCCGAATGAGAAATTCCCAAGCATCTCAAAGAAGGTCAGATGGGAATGGTCGCCCACCTCGTCAATATCCGTGGTGCGTACGCTCTTCTGGATGGAAACGGTGTTTCGGGAGCCAAAATCCTTCTCCGGGTCGGCCTCACCCGTGTAGTATGGCTTGAACTGTTGCATCCCGGCCGTGGTGAACAGTACCGACGGGTCGGTCGGTAAAAGCGACGAGGACGACACCACGGCATGTCCTCGGATTTCGAAGAATGTGATGAATCGGCGGCGGAGTTCCTGGTGGGTCATATTCCCGCATCCTAGCAGAGGAAAAGGCATTTGCAAAGATTTTCTTTTTGTGGTATTCTTGTGACCTTGCACCTTTCATAAAGGAGAAAGAGTATGCCAAAGCAAAGTTGGGAGCCCGCAGCAGCTCTGCGGGCTGAGTTTGAAAGACGTCTCCGGAGATGCTCGGCTCAGGCGTGGCAATGCCTGAAGGAGACGCATCCGGACATCGCTGGTACCGTCCGTCGAAATGACGGCACCAGCGATGTGGAGGCCCTCGATGAGGGCCTCATCCTCGGAGAGCTTCACCGGTGCGACGACGAGTGTCGCCAACTCGCCGTCGCGATCAGACGCATTGACCGCGGTGAGTATGGGAGCTGTGCAACGTGCGGCGAGAAAATCGCCCACAAACGGCTTCTGGCCGTGCCGGCCACCACAAACTGCCGTGACTGCCAGGACCGGTGGGAGACTGAGAACCGGTCCATGGTCAGTCGCAAGTGGCCGGCTCCACCGGCGCCCATGCGCCTCTGATTCAAGCAGGCGCATAAGGGCCCATCGTAATGATGGGCCCTTTCATATCTTTCATATATTTACGCGTGCCTTATCGAATAAACGAACGGACAACAATAAACCAGAACCCGAATGTTGAGCCAAACAAAAAAAGCCATGCCGCGACAAATTTTTTCTCATCAGTGCTCATAAAAAATGAATTCGTGTTCAAGTGCCCAGCATTTTTACGAGAAACCCCTGGCTATTAAATCGCCGAGTGGAGGTCTATTGGGGGGCCTAACGGGTATCGATCCCGTGACCTCACTTCCACAAAGTGATGTGATACCATTTCACCATAGGCCCCATAGGTGTACCGCCACCGCCTCGTGAAAGACACGGCAGAATACATTATACCAACATTAAACTTGATTGTCCACGCCAACCGCTTCGCTGACCGAGGCGAAGCCGTCCCGCTGGAGAAGCTCCGCGAGGCCTCGATTCAGTTCCCCGATAAGCTGGGGGCCGCGGTAGACCATGCCGGTGATGAGTTGGACGAGCGAGGCACCCAGACGAATCTTCCGATATGCATCCTGGGGCGTGAAAATACCGCCGACCCCGATGACAGAATGCGTATCACCGACCGCACGATAGACATACTGTAGCTGTTCGTCAGCCAGGGCTTGGACCGCTTTGCCACTGATGCCGCCACGCGCGGGCACGGCGGTCTCGACAATGCGGTGATTTCGGCGGTCCTTCGTAAGATTACTACACACGAAACCATCTACCCGATGCTGTAGGGCGACCGTCAGAAGTGTGTCCAGTTCCTGAGGACTCAAGTCCACGGCGAGCTTTAGAAACACCGGCTTGTCTACGATAGGGTCCAGAGCTGCGAGCAAGGCATCCAGGCGCCTGGGATCGGTGAACGGCTCGCCACCATACGCGTTCGGACAGCTGATGTTAACGGTGATATAATCACCGATACCCTGGAATTGACGTACGACATGTACGTAGTCCTCAATACCCTCTTGGAGGCCGATGACTTCCCTGCTATTGGTCTTGGCTACGCTGATACCGACCGGGAATCGAAATTGCCTACCCTGTAAACGTGCAGACAGGATATCGGCACCGGCATTCTTTAGGCCATAATAGACGACTAATGCCTGTGAGTACGGTAGACGCCACAGACGAGGTTTGGGATTGCCGGGACACGGACGTCCGGTAATGGAACCGAGCTCAGCAAAGCCAAATCCAACGAATGGAAGAATATCCGTAAGCCGGGCATTCTTGTCGAATCCGGCCGCCAGGCCAACCGGATTAGGGAACCGGATACCACGGACCGTTGTACAAAGAATAGGATGTTCGTATGCCAGGAGTAGGTGCGTCAGTCCCCTGCCGAATGCGGTCTTACCAAGAAGTACCCCGAGGTCAGTGGTACGGTCATGGACCATCTCCGGGTCCATACGGAAGAACAACGGCTTCACTGCCGTCCGATAGAGCGCACCAACGAGCGTGGAGGATATCCGTGACATGGCGACGGAGACGATAGCACGTATGCAGGGACGCAAGAAGAGGCGGCCAGGTTTTCTAATGATTGCCTTCAATCAATGTATCCATCACGAGGGATCCAAGAGTCCTATTCGCTTGCGTAGCAAAAGCCAAAGGAAGATCCCCGCCAGACCGAATACAAGGTCTTCGGCAACATCTACTCGAATATTCTGCCCGTAGTCAAAAAACGTATTCGAGCCAAAGAGGCGGTCATTCAGATACTGAAAACCCTCCCAGAGAACAAGGCCGGGAACAGCCAACGCGAGGGCAGTGCGCACCTGCAACGCTTTCTCCCAAAGAAATCCTGACAGAAGCATAATGAGGGGGATAAGAAAAAAAGAAACTGCAAAATGAAGGAACCGGTCATATTGGAGTGCATAACCCTCTACATGAAAATAAATCGTGGCAGGGGCATTCAATAGAATAAGCAATAATGCAATCCATCCCAAAGCACGCTGTCGGGATGGAATCATCCGGGACCAACGTGCAAGCATGGCGGTCGTGAATAAGAGGAGAGGCAGTACGGCTCCGTAGACCACAATAGGGTGTATGTCGCCCGGCCTCAGGAGTACCACAAGCCCTGCGGAAAAAATGGATAGCACGGCAGTACCGCCATACACGTAGTGATTTTTTAGAGCCATTGTCTGCGCGAAAAAATGATAACCAGCACGAGTGACAGCACAACCGTACTGATAAGAATGATGTGCGCGGCGAATGGATGGGCATCGATAGGAAGGCGTACATTCATGCCATAGAAACTGAAAACGGCAGTCGGTATCGCCAGGATAACCGTCGCCGCCGTGAGGAATTTGACGATACGGTTCAGGTTGTTGTTTACGATGACCGAATAGGCATCGCGAAAGTTTACCGTCGTCTTAAGGACCGATTTAGTATATTCGATGACCTGTCCGCTTTGAAGGAGTACGTCTTCGTAGAGGTCGCTATCCTCATCGTACGTCTTAATGTGCTTGCCACTCACCAGCGCGCCCATATGCGAGTGCATAGGCATGAGTGCGGCGAGGAAATCGTTCAAAACGCCTTCACTGGTGACCAGACGGAGGATATCGCGATTCTGTACCGCACCTAGGTCAGCCATAGTCGCCCGAACCCTGCGACTAATCTCCGTCAGCGCCGCTTGGTACATAACATTAATGTCCTGCCAGAGCTTGAGTATAAGCTGGGAACGCCGGTCGGTCGAATAGGCAATACGGCCGTCCAGATACTTTTCCATAAATGTCGGACGGGTTCCCCATACGGTGAGCAGAAACGAGCTCCCTACAGCAAGTAAAACCGGTACGGTCACGAAACGCTCGCCGTCGTTCTGTGGCATGCGCAAAAATATGTAGGTGACACCTTCCTCCGCCTGTACGCGTGGCACCTCATTGGGGTCCCGAGCATCCTGGAGTAGATCACGCTCCACACCGAGTTCACGGGCAAGATCATCCAGTTCATCAGAGCTGGGGGTTTCGGCGATAATCCACCCCTGCGGCACAATGCCATGGGTATAGGAGGGTGCCTTATCGTTCGCGCGTACATAGCTCTGGAGCATGCGCTTATCATACCACCGTACGAGTGCTTATTCAGTAAAAAAAGTGGAAGATCATAAAAAAGAGCAGGGAAGATTTCTCTCGCCTGCTCACTTACTTCACTCGTCGATTCGGCGAAGGTTCGACAGAATGCCGCGACGAGTGTTCCCCTGCACCCTGACCGTCGCACCTCGGCCGCCATAGAACTCCTCGTTGGTATGCCACTTATCGTCACAGAGTACTTCTATGCCCCGCTCAGTCTTGGGGAACGAAGCAACGACGACTCCTTTCTTCCATACATTTTTGGCGATCCTGACCTCGACACGGGTACCGGGAAGGAAATCCTCCCAGCCTTTCTCAAAGTCGCTCATGCCCGGGTCATGCCAGCGAAGTCTGCCGCTTGTCGCTTCCGCGAGAAGGTCGGTTCCGGAGTTTCCTGCCGTCATTATTCGCCATCCTTTTTTTTCAATGTTTGACGCACAGTTAGTATACAATATTATTTGAACCACTCTCTCAGTGATCGAGGCCAGCCAATCATAAGAAGCAGTGCAAGCGGAGCTCCCCAGTTGGCGGATCGTTCAACGAAGTCCCAGACAGGCATACCGACTATCGGACGAAGGAGCGCGGTCCAAAACCCCAGAATACCACCCACAAAAGTACGACACGAATCGACTTCCTCTGGCTTGCAATTTCCAACGTGGTGCCCCCGGAAGGAATCGAACCTCCATCAAGAGCTTAGAAGTCTCCTGCTCTATCCATTGAGCTACGGGGGCATATAGTTTTGCTTTTATGCAGATTATACCACAGAAAAAAGAAAATTGCTAAGAATCCATAAGCGTGGTATGGTAGCTGGAGTATTTTTAGCATACTCAGGAGATTCCAGGATTTTTCTCCAATCTCCCCCACCGCATTGGTGCTGCCTTCCGGGTGGCCAGAGGCCCGGCACGAGCACGTCACGGCCGTGGCGGTTTTTTCTTTCTGATGGAGACCACATGTGCTATCGTATGTCTGTTTACGCAGATATACTCTCCAAGACGGGCCGTAGTATACCGGTAGTACGCGTGCTTTGGGAGCACGAAGACCGAGTCCGATTCTCGGCGGCCCGACATCCAGCACAGAGACCCTGAGATGGGTGTATGTGCTCCAGAACTGGTCAGTGAGGTTTTTACGGTATACCGTATCCTCAGCACTCAAACAATTAAGGAGGTTACGACGTGGCGACATTCCTACTCCCGATATTGGCGTTAGGAACGGCGCTCGTGCTTAGAAACTACCGAGAATGGGTAGCGCGCCCGGGAATTACGTTTTTCTCCTGGCTCGGCATGGGTACCGTCCGATATATCTACCAGATCGCGGCTTCTCCACGACGCACAGCAATCCACCTGGCAATCCTCTTGGTGGTTCTCTTGGTAGTCCGGGTGAACCAGCATTTGTTCATCGAAACCGACGACCTCCCAGACCTGGATCCTCTCGTCAACTTCCGGCCGACACAAATCGGCTACCTGTACGATGCAGACGGGGAGGTTGTCATGCGCATGGCTACGGTGTATCGAGACCCTGTGGAATTCGATGCATTTCCACCCATGCTTCAGGCCGCGCTTTTAAGTGGTGAGGATAAACGATTCTTCTCTCGGCTGCATCCGGGTGTCGACCCACTGGCCCTGCCCCGCGTAGTTTGGGCATTCCTCACCGGCGGAAAGCGACAGGGTGGCTCCACACTCACCCAACAGCTGGTGCGCACAGTCTTCCTTGAGGAAGTCCTGGCGGACGAACGCTCTGGTGCGCTGGTGGAGCAGTCAATGATCGGCCGTATCATGAAGCCGATACTGGGTCCGCGGAATGCCAATACGCTGGTCAGGAAACTCATGGAGATTAGGACGGCGCTCCATATCGAAAGAACGTTGATCGCACACTTTACTGCACAGGGCATGGATAGGACAAAAGCCCAACATGCGGCGAAGGAACACGTTCTGATGTGCTACGCCAATGCCATCTATTTGGGCAATGGCGTCTATGGGTTCTCGTACGGTGCACGGTTCTACTTCGGCAAGTCCTTAGCCGACCTGGAACCGCATGAGGCCGCTCTGCTGGTCAGCTTCATACCCTATCCCGGACCCTATAGCCGATTGGCTACGGACCCCGCAGACATCGCCGCCAAAGAGGAGCGACGCAATCTCGTCCTGGAACGTATGCGCCATAACGGCATACTCACCGCAGAGGAATATGCGCACTACCGACGGGTACCGGTATCTCTGCGCTCACCTGAGCCGGGTAGTAAGACTCGCGCGCCTGCGATCGTGAACATGGCCCTGCGTGAGGTCAAAGAACTCGGTGTACCCCATGAGCGCATCCTGTCGGGATTTGCCCATCCACACCTGACCGTGGACCTGGACATCCAGGATGCGGTCAATCGAGCAGTCGATGCCGGCATGGAACACTTCCGTACTCATTGGCCTGAAGCCGATGAACCACAGGCCGCAGTCGTAGTCCTTCGCAACGGTGATGCCGCAGTACTGGGGCTCTACGGAGGCCGGTACGACGATACCCTGCACAACTATTCTTTGTTCAACCGAGCGACCGCATCACTGCGCCAACCCGGCTCTACCTTTAAGGGTATCGCTGCGCTCGCCGCCCTACGATCCGGATATGCGCTCTCGGATGAATTTCTGGATGCCCCACTGTGCGTGTCGCTCGGCTGGGGCCGTGGCCGGCATTGCATCAGCAACTACGATGGCCAATATAAGGGCATGGTGCCCTTGCGGGAGGTTATCGCACAGTCACGGAACGTCCCGACCGTGCGCATGGCCCGGGAAATCGGCATCGAACCGATCATCGAAGCGGCACGCATCCTCGGCATCACCACACCCCTGGATTCCTACCCGACGACCGCGCTGGGCGCCAATAGTGTCACTCCCCTGGAACTGGCGAATGCCTACCGCGCCATAGCGACCGGCATCTCAGCAACGCCATTCATCGTTGACCGCATCACCGACGAGCAGGCAACGATACTGGTCCACAGGCGTCCCCACCGGCGTGTGATAGACGTACGCGTTGAGCAATTACGCGCGCTACAGGAACTCCTACGAGGAACTATTCGCCTGCCCAACGGCACCGGACGGTCGCTGGATACCAGCACCTTTGGTATCCCGGTCGCCGGTAAAACTGGCACCTCGAACGAACATCGTGATGCCTGGTTCGTTGCTTTCACTTATGGCGAAAAGGGTATCACCGTCTTGGCCTGGGTCGGCTATGACGACTACGCACAATCACTGCCCCACGACCGATGGCCACGAGCAACGGGCGGGAGCGTCGCGCTCCCCATCGTGCGCGAGGTGTTTCAGCACATTTACGGGGAAGGCATGCCGTTGGGGCATCCGCCTCGATTTCCTTCGCCCCTCGAACAGAACATCGATGACTACCTGTTTGAGGAATATCCGGAACGATTCGGTCCCAAGTGACCAAAACACCCCTGTTTACAGGGGTGTTTTCTTTAATGCAAACCGCGCAAATCAAAAATCGGAAAATCAAATCTTGGAGCGGGATACGGGAGTCGAACCCGTGTCTCCACCTTGGAAGGGTGGCGTAATACCGTTATACAAATCCCGCACGTTGGCAGACCACCGAGGGAATGTCTCCCAAAACAGAGAATATCATACCATTTATATCGCTTTTGAAAAGAAAACCCGCATTCACGTATCGAATGCGGGTTCAATTACCCGGTGGCCCGTGAGTCACCGGTCTTCGTTCTACGATGCTTCACCTCGTCGCATGGAGGCGCGAACCTGCGCCCGGCCCAAAGCCTCGCCGATATGCTCAAGGTTCTCGTCAATAATAGCTTCCCCTATCGCTACGGAACGCGTGAGCTCACCGTATCGGAAGCTATCCAACTCCAGCGGCGGAATGCGTCGCCGGGTAGTCAGGAACACCACTTCAGGCAGAAACGGTTCGGTAGTCCGACGCCGCTCGTACTCAGCAAGATCTTTGCGGGTATTCTCGGCCTTCATGATGTTCCACATCCCGTTTGAGTGGTCCACCCACGTACGCGGCACCGGAAAACCGGAAAGTTCGTTCGCGTAGTCGAAGACAAAGACGACGTCGGCGTCCTCGAGTTGTCCGATAGGAAACGTCGTCTTCACTTCCGCATCGGTCAATAAACGACTTCCAATCTGACGGATAGGGAAGTGGATGGGTAGCGTGGAAGAAGCCAGAAGATAGCTGACGAGTACAGGAAGCGTCAGTCCAGCCTCATGTGAACTGAATGCGACATGCTCACCGTTTTCGATGTCGGTGGCCATGATGCGGACCTCGACATCCGAGGAATGAATGGCGCGGAAATCCAGGGTCTCGGTCAGCAGATGCTCCAGCGGAGTGTTATCGAACACCGAAGGTGAACCAAACATCTGGCTCACCGCCCGATACCCCAGGAAGATACCGAGCACGCTCTGCGCGACGTGCAGAATGAATCGTGCAACCGGCCTCATATCCGGCTCCAGATGCGAGATGAGCGGAAATGAAAGCGCTCCTACAGCTAACGTCCCGGAAATCTTCTTTTCCAGGGGAATATCGAATATCTTGCTACGCTTGAGATGGCGCAAGACTTCGACGACCCGCTCGCTGTTCTCCGGAGTACCCGGTGCCATGGCAGCTGCCATAATGGCCCCTGCGGATCCACCGACCATCCGAAACGGACGCGGCAAGTCGAAAGCGGGATCGAACCAGGCCTTCAGTGCTCCGCCGTGCGGAGCAAGGTTACAGAAGCCACCAACCAGCAGGTGGCCCACCCTCACGTCCATAGGGTTCATGGGGTCTTCTCCTTTTGTGTAGGTGCTGGGCTATGTTATACAAGAAACAATCCGTAAGTAAACCTTTCTAAAGAGAAAACCCGCTGAATTGCGGGTTTTCTCTTTAGATCTAGACCTAAAGTCCTATTAGAGGACCGCTTCCTTCAAGACCTTTGAAGGAGTGAAGCGAACCTTCTTGGAGGCCTTGATCTGGATGACCTCGCCGGTCCGCGGATTGCGACCCTCACGCGCGGCGCGATCCGCCACCTTGAAGATACCGAAACCGGTCACATTGACCTTCTCGCCCTTGCGCATCAGGTCCGTGAGAAGCTCCCAGAGTGCTTCCAAGTGCTCACCGGCCTCCTTTTTGGAGAGACCGACTTTGTCACCATACATCTGGATAAGTTGCGTTTTCTTGATCGTCACATACAACACCCCCTTCCCATAGAAACCGCGAAAATCCTAGACATCTCCGCGTTCTGCGCCGATTATGCGCAGTTTATGCGAGGAAATGCAATAGAAGTGTGGAAAAGTAAGGTTTTATGCGATTTCCGATATTGGACGGGTGCCTACGGTCTCCTTTATGGATATTTCTCGCAAAAAGACGTCGATTTACCTTTCGGCAGACAGAGAACAAGACGCCTGGCGAGGCGTCTTGTTCTCTGAAGGATTGCACGGAAGGTTGGTATTATCTTGCGTATTCTATCGACCTGGTCTCACGGATAACATTTACTCGTATTTCACCCGGATACTGCATCTCCGACTCAACTCGCTTGGCGATGTCACGAGCAAGCTGAAGTGCGGCCAAATCGTCTATCTTCGCTGGGGTCACAAACACCCGAAGCTCACGACCGGCCTGAATGGCATAGGATTTCTCAACCCCCTCGAATGCATTGGCGATACCCTCCAGGTCTTCCATACGCTTGAGATAAATCTCGACCGTGTCACGTCGGGCCCCCGGTCGGGCCGCAGAGATGGCGTCAGCGGCCTGCACAATACGACTTTCCAGCGTGGAATACGGGAATTCCTCGTGATGACTCTCCATCGCCCGAATAACCTTCTCCTCCACACCAAACTTCGCAAGGATTTTCCTTCCAATTTCCACATGCGTTCCTTGGACCTCGTGGTCCACGGCCTTGCCGATATCATGGAAGAGCGCTCCTTTCTTAGTAACCGCAACGTCGGCCCCGAGCTCGGCCGCGAGCATCCCGGCCACATGAGCCATCTCGATGGAATGGAGCAGTACATTCTGGCCGAAGCTAGTGCGATACGCCAGGCGACCGAGTAAGTAGACCAGCTTGGGGTCTACCATGCCTACCCCGCACTCGATAAGTGCCGCTTCACCGGCCTGTTTAATCTTATCGTTAATTTCCTCACGGGACTTTTCGACCATCTCCTCAATCTTGCTGGGATGGATACGGCCGTCAGCAATGAGCTTCTCAATAGCCATCTTAGCTATCTGGCGACGAACCTGGTCGAAACCACTAACCACGAGCGTGCCTGGCGTGTCATCAATGATGATATCTACCCCTGTCAGGCGCTCGATGGCTTTGATGTTGCGGCCCTCCTTGCCGATTATTTTGCCCTTAAGGTCATCCGATGGTAACGAGACAACCGTGGTCGTTGCATCTGCAATATGTGAACCGGCGTAACGCTGGACTGCCGTGGTAAAAATCTCCCGCGCCTTGCGCTCGATATCCTCGCGATTGTCCGACTCGAGCTTTTTGAGATGGTGATACAGGTCCTCTCGATATTCCTCTTTGACCTTAGCAAATAGCTCTTCCTTCGCCTGGTCACGTGACAAGGCGGTTGTCCGTTCCAAGGCCGCAAGCTGTTTTCCACGAATCTCATCAAGCTCCTGAGTGAGTGCATCGGCCTCTTTTTGCTTCTTATCCAGGTCCGTGCGCTCAGCATCGAGCTGTTCGTTTCGCCGGGTAAGATCACTCTCCTTGGTGGAAAGCAGATTCTCGATGCGGTCCATCGATTTGCGCCGACGCAGCTCTTCCTCCTTGGAATCCTCGAAAATCTTGAGGGCCTTGTTGTTAGCCTCAAGAACAACCTCCTGGGCCTTGGCCTTGGAGTCACTGAGTACCTGTCCCGCACGGGCTTCCGCCTGTGCGACCTTCCTACCGGAGAGTAGCTTCCGTGAGAGAAATCCGACGACGATTCCGACCGCGACCGCGGTGACGATGTATAGTATAAGCATAACCGAAATACAGCACATTCGAATGCGCGCCGTGGGTCATGAACGAGAGAACAGGTCGGGAATTTCTTGACATGGCAAGCAATGAGGTGCCGATTTAATCGACAGTACGTAGGCAGAGTATCGCATATGCTCCCTAGATTAGCAAATTATCTTCAGCACAGGATGCCGCCGCCGATAACCCGTTCTCCCCGGTAAAAAACAGCGGACTGACCGGGACTGACCGCCCTGACCGGGCGAAAAAATGAAATGCCACCCCCCTTGGTAAGAATCGCCGGTATCGCCTTGCTCCGATAGCGAATTTTCACGCATACGCGGACGCCGAGCGCCGGTCGTCCACCAAACCAGTTTATATCAGTCACTCTGGCCTGCATGCACTGCAGATCTTCCTCGCGTCCCACCATGAGCACATTTCGCGCTATATCCTTACAGACCACATAATAGGGACCGTCTCCGCGCGTGAGGGCAAAGCCGTGTCGCTGTCCAATAGTGTAAAACGCCGCACCATCATGGGTCCCGATAACCGTGCCATCCGTCGTTTGTATCTGGCCTTGCTGAGAGGCAATGCGACCCTTAAGGAATGTTTTGAAGGGCAACGGCCCGACAAAACAGACTCCCTGACTGTCTCTTTTATCGGCAACGGGCAATCCTCGCTCCTGCGCAATGCGCCGCACCTGGGACTTCTGTAGGTGTCCAATAGGAAATCGTACATACTCCATACACGCCGGGCGGATACCCCAGAGAAAATAGGACTGGTCCTTACCGGCATCCCGACCGGTCGCAATCCACGGCAGTCCCTGGTGACGGACGATACGCGCATGGTGTCCCGTCGCTACCGCGTCAGCACCCTCGGTAAGTGCACGCTCCAAAAATAAACCGAATTTAATGTGTCGGTTACAATCCACATCCGGGTTCGGGGTAACTCCTGCCTCGTAGCCTTGCACCAGTGGCGCGGCGACCTGCTCACCGTACGCGTCTGAGAAATCCCAGGTCTGAAACGGGATGTCCAAATGCGCTGCAACACGCATGGCATCAGAACGATCCTGCTCCCAGAGACAGCGGATACCCTCGGGCTGCCAGGGTTTCATGTAGACCCCCACGACACCGTGCCCCTGCTTCTTGAGCAACGCCGCGCTCACCGCAGAATCCACGCCACCCGAGAGAGCGACGAAGACCTTTCTTTTAAGAGAGGCATCTGACTTGCCCCGAGCTGGGTCGAGGGGTTGTTTGTGTTTACCTGTCATGAGTTTTGTCGAATGATTCCAAATTCTGGCCATATCGGTTTCATTCACCAGGCCTAAGGTGGCCCCAGCATTAAAAGTACCGGGAATGTCAGTTTTGTACATTTCCCATTCGTGAATCTTATTCGGCAGAGAGATGGTGGCAAAAATCTTGACGCTCTCGCCTTTGATCACCACTTCATCAATTACGATTTTTATTATACCTTTTTTCAGCCATTCTGTCACTATTTTCGGATCGTTTATTTTACTCAAAAACTTGTGGCATGTTTCTTTGAAAAGATCAATCTTCGCACTCACGTCATGTTGGACATTGAGCTTCATCATGAGAGCGTCGCGTTCGGAGATAAGTTTCTCCTCGCTTAGTTCGATATCGGTTTTCTCCTTTCTGAATTCGGTAAGCGTCATCGCTTCGGCGATCCGCTTCTTGGCAACCTCCAATTTCTTGATGGCCTCGCTGATATAATCTAGTCGACCTTGGATGCTATGAGCTCCACCCTCATTGAGAATGGATCAAAGAATCCAAGAACCAAAGGGTCAAGAATTATAAAGAAACAAAAGGTCTCTAAGATTCAGACTTGCGGAGACGGAACACGAACCTGCCGTCCGGACCCCACTCGCGGTCGGGCGCCGCCCAAGAGCCGTCCAGCCACAAACCGTCGTCGCTGCGCTCCAGCTTGAAGACGACCGGGTAGCCGTCAGAGTCGGTTATCTGCTTCATTCCCATATAAATCCATTCATTTAAGGGTTGGTTTTGATATTTCAAACGATAATGGGGACCGGTATCGGCAGGACACGGTTCCAGCCCAAGAATTTGAGCACGTTCATAGATTTGATCAGTCGTGGTACTGTTCTTGAATCCAAGATCGGCGACGGTAAGTCTGATGAGTGTCGCTTCCTCCGGATTTTTACCCGGCACG
>Ga0214472_10000367_pt1 | contig 56694 bp, 45 predicted proteins | sample RVTome_6_FD_207662 | JGI IMG/M metagenome (GOLD analysis project Ga0214472, IMG submission 207662) | Soil microbial communities from uranium-contaminated site in the Upper Colorado River Basin, Wyoming, United States - RVT140D175 | ecosystem: Environmental > Terrestrial > Soil > Contaminated >...
CTAAATAGGTAAAGGTATCTGTACCGCTAAATCCCGGGGCAGTTTCGGTAACGGGCTGATAAGTAAACCCGCCAGTTGATGGATTGTTGATGGTGGCCGTACCTAAACTTCCATTACTGACAATGGTATATGTCAGTGGGTCACTATTTGCATCAGTTGCAACCAGAATATCTGTAACTGGAGTAATGCTTCCTGAGTCAACACTTATCGACTTGTTGTTAGCAACAGGCGCGGTATTGTTTTGAATGGTAATTGTTGCCCCTGTATAAGTAACCGTCTGCGCTGAATAGGTATTAGCGGAATAAAACCTGCCCATAGGGGCATCGTTATCAGCCAAGCCAAGTGTAGCAGTGCCCGATGAAATGGCATTAAATGTTACCGTTCCGATCAACTGTTGACCCGTCATACCATTAAAATTACCAAATGAAGCCCCATTTAATTCAAAGCTCAGGCTATTGGGTTCACGCCGGTATGCGACATCATCTCCCAGCATAACGTTTGGAACAAATGATACGAAGTTCAACAAGCTGCTGTTATATGCAATATCGACCCCCCCGCCCAAGGTCGAATTACCCGTGAAATCCATATAAACATCCATTACTACAGGCGATGAAAGAGAAACGGTCTGAGAAGCAGGTGTGAGCCAGATATTGGTCGCACTGACAGTCGATCCGAGATTGGTTATAAATATATCTGCAAGCGCATTTAAATCGGACGATACCAAATCTGTCGCACTTGAAACATATGCGGCAAAATTGCCGTTGGCATCTATCACCGGAACAGTACTTGAATTATTCGGGTCACCACCAGCAGTATCCTTACTCACTCGCACTGTTTTTGAAGTCACAGTATCGCGCATAAACACATCTACAAGTGCATTGGCATCACCCGTTACCAGGTTAGTGGCCGCAGACTGAAATACTATCTTCCGGCCATCTGAGCTTATAGATGGGTCGGTACTGTCCCCATTTCCTTCCACGCCTGTATCACTCACACTGGCACGCACCGTGGTTCTGGCTACGCGGTCAAATACCAAAATATCACTACGGACATTAAGATCACCGCTCACCAGATTACTTGCGGCAGAACCATAGGTAATATATTGCCCATTCGCGCTAATCACCGGGGTCACGCTATTATTATTAGCCTGAACCCCCGCACTGGAAACACTCACCCGCTCAGTTGTGCCCATCAGACGATCACGCACAAAGATATCTATATAATTATTCGTATCACCCGATACCAGATTATTTGCATTCGACTGGAATACAACAAAACGGCCATCGCCGCTGATAGAGGGTGACGCACTATTATTGGTGGCCTGGGTCCCATCACTGGCGACACTCACCCGCTCTGTGGTACCCCTCTGGCGATCATGCACGAATATATCAACGAAGTTATTCGTATCATTCAACACCAGGTTATTTGCATTCGACCGGAATACAACGAAACGCCCATCAGTGCTTATCGATGGTTCATAGCTATTGCCATTGCCAACCACACCATCACTGCTGACACTAGCCCGCACAGTAGATTTCTTGTCACGATCACGGACATATATATGAGAGGTGCCACCCACCCCACCCAAAACCAGATTACTGGCCGTTGAGGAAAACACTACATACTTGCCATCCGCACTGATCGATGGGCTATCACTGGCCTGATCTCCACCAACACCATCATCATTGACACTTACCCGCTCAATAGAGCTTGCAAGCCGATTATGAACGAATATATCTGCAACACCATTGATATCATTGCTCCCCAAATTACTGGCATTGGAACCAAACGCAACAAATCTTCCATCAGTGCTTACAGAGGGATTGGAACTGACGGCAATTGCCTGCGCTTTGCTACAAGAAATACTCGCCAATTGAGTGACGGGTGGTTCGCTATTAGTTGTACTCAAGACAGTAACCGCTTTTTCAGCCATCGCTGTTATCCCCTCGGACGTATAGGATGCGATCAAGGTAACCACCTGATTGCCAGTGCTATATGAGCTTGTCAGTAACCCGGTATCACAAATACCTACAGCATCAGACCCCGTAATATCCCAACGATCCGGCACAACGGTCAGAGATCCATCTTCAAATGATGCGGTTACCGTATATTGGGCAGTACTCAGTTCGTTTGCAGTAGCAGGACCATTTATCGTAATGCTGTTTAATTTTCTACTGGTATTGCTGATAACGATTGGATAAGTCGCGTTCCGAGTAACACCCAGATAGGTAAACCCTGAACTAACAGTAACATTCTGGTTACTCGAAACTGCTGTTGTTGTAAGCAGGCCAACATTATTGATAGCTGCATAGGATGAATTCTCAGACCATGCGTCAGGAATAACATCACTGGTTGACCCATCATCAAAAGTAGCTCTCGCCGTGAATTGATATCCTGTAGAATTGTTTTCATTATAAGTTGTAACTCCGGAAGGCGGAATTATGGTCAAAGTAGACAAGGCTTTTTTGTCATTAAGTATAGTTAGAGAAAAATTGTTAGTCGTAGGAGTTGAGTACTCCGGGTAATAGGGCGCCAACTGCGTAGATAGATTAACCGACCCAGTTACCACAATACTTTGATTCTGAGTCACCGCTGGCGTGATCAATGAACCGCCAGATACCGAAGCCCCTGTGTAATTGACACTCCAGCTTGGAGTAATTGATGATGAGGTGCTGTCATTCCATGTAACTGTTCCACCAAATCCAGGGGTGGAACTGCTTTCGCTAACGCTCCCACTAACACCGGAAATATTGATACTTTGAGGCAACCGCACACGTGCCAACATCGCTGGCCAATTTACGGTAATAGCATTCGCCAGATGTGGATACCCCGATGGGACATATGAGTAGGTGGCTGTAACATGCAACGTTTGGTTAGAAGTTATATTCGTAGTATTCAATAAACCACTGCTACTGATTGAAACCCCACTACCGGAAACCGACCAAGCGGGACCGGATGTCAATGTTTGTGCAACACCGCCTATCGTTGCTATATATCCCTGTTGGTATGTGTTTTTATTAAGGTAAAACTGCCCATTGTATTGGGCCACGGCTACCAAGGAATATGTCGCACTGTCCAGGGTGCTTACATTGTTGCTAATCGTAATCTGTTTAGAGTTAGTCGCCCCTGCACTATCGGTTCCTCTAATCTGGATAGTCACATTCGCACCTACAGCCTTGGGTGTCACCTGGCCTGAGGAATTGATACTCGCATAGTTGCCCCCAACCTGGACTTGCCAGGTTATGGGCAGAACGGGCGAGCCACCGCCATTACAGTTGAATGCATATGGAACATTGGCATCACTTTCATTAATCGAACTAACGCCTACAATAAATCCACCCACAGCACATACTGCATGAGACAGGCTTGGCACAATGGTACACATAAGCGCCAGAATGATGGTCCACGCTTTAGGAGCCTTAGCAATTGTGCAGTGGTTTATTGAGAGCATGAGATATCTCATGGCGCCACCCCGCTCGGCCCGGGTGGTCCACCGAATTTAGATTTAAGGATTTCCAGGTCTTTTTGACCTACAATGCCATCGCCATCAAAATCGGCATTAGCATTGCTCGTCCCATAGAATGACTTGAACAATGCCAGATCGGCAAAATTAACAACCCCGTCATTATTCAGATCCGGGTCACACTTGTTGCCATAACCATCATTATCAGTATCACGGGCATCCGGGTTTGCGATGCCTGTACATTTATTAACAGCATCATTCACGGTCACGGTAAAAGTGTCTGTGGTAACCCCACCTTTTCCATCATCCACCTGCGCTATCACAAGATGAGTACCCGTTTGAACGCTGCCCGGCACCCATGAGATTAACCCTGTTGAGGGATTTATAACCATGCCCGCAGGGGCGACGACTAACGTATATGTGGCCGTATCACCATTGGCATCCGAGGCATTCATATCGAAGCTGAACGTACCACCTAAACTGACCGTATTCGATGCCGGCGGCACCTGCGAAAATGCCGGCGCGGTATTGTTACCGGGATTCGCATCGGTGCCTTCCGCCTCTATCATCGCCGTGAGCCGGTCAAAGTTATCGTAGGTATAATTGACACGCGTGCCATTGGGCAAAATCTTGTAACTCAGCTTTCCAAAAACATCGTAAAAATATTGAGTGGTCAACACCTGAGTACCATCCGGGCTGACTTCCACGACCTTCTCAATCTGATTTTTGATGTTGTTGAAATAGGTGGTTGAGACCCCGCGTGCATCGGTAACGGTACGCACGCGCTCCTTGACATCCACTGCAATTTTAGCCTCACCTAATGGCGTCTCTACCGAGCTGAGTTGATCCTGGGCCAATCCGGTCGAGAAATAATTCAGTGATGTCGGCATCACGTCCGCGGGGCCCTGTGTCGAAACCAGACGCGACAGGCCATCATAGCTGTACTTTGTCTCAAGGCGGGAGGCCGATAACACACGCTCCGGCTGTCCAAAACTATTTCGTTTTGTTACATGCGCGGATTCATCACCACTTAACCATGGATAGATACCCGTTAATGCGCTGGCATCATTGGCGACTGTTTGCAAGACGCCAGAATCGATATCATAACGGTATGTCTGGGCATAACCGGGGGTATAAGTAAACGTAAACCTGAACATACCCGTGTCAACGCCCCCGCCGTCCAGCAATGGCGTCTTGCTGGTCACACTGATCCTGCGGTACGACGCAATCAATCGCCCTACGCCATCAAATTTTTGGGCAGAAGCCCTGCCCTTGGGATCAGTAACAACAATGACGGGGAAACTGTCTGACGTATCGATACCCCGTTCAATGGTCGTTACACGGCTCAAGGCATCTGTCACGCCTTTGACATTGCCCTGCAAGTCATAACTATATTGTGTGGCTTGATTGCGGACATCAGTCACCCTGGTCGGACCCGCCAGAGGATTGGTGGTATCCAGATACGCCATGCTTGATGTCAGGGTTTGTGATGCCCCGCCGATCACCGCGGTACGAGTCAGGCCTTGATGGCGCCCCTTGCTGTCGCGCTGCACAGTCACTACCCGATTACTGCTATCCGGCAGCGTCTCCGTCGTGCGCATGATGCCAGTGGGCCGATCGTAAAAAACGGCCTTGTTCAAGGCTGTATTGCCTTCAGGCCTGATCTGCTCTGAACGATGCTCCAGATCCGTATCAGGTATGCTCACTATGGTTTCACTGCGCAGGCTGTCTTGAACCGTCGCTATGATCCCGGAGGCAGGATCATTCGCAACGACATCTGTATAGGTATAACTTGTAATGCGACCGGAGCGGTTTGCAGTTGCAAGACGGCCTGTAGTATAGGTATAGGTCACCTCACGCGTACCGGCATCACTGGTGAAATAAGCCCGGCTGATACGATCTCCTGAATATTCAATGTTAAGCCTTTTCTGAAAATCGCCTTCAATACCTACCAGACGGTTTTGTACATCATAGATATACTCAAGCCATACCCCCGCCTCATAATCCCCACCCAGCGTACCCACATCTGTCCCGACAAAAACAGGATCGGCCGTGTAAGCGCCCTGGGCGCCATTTCTCGGCAAGAACCAGGAAACCTTGTTAACTACACCATTCGCATTACGCTGTTCATAGATGAAGAAACCGCTGGGATGCTCATAAATCCAGTCGTTGGATTTATCGGTCACATAATAGGGCTGTGTAACCTGCTGGCCACTGGGGTTCGTAAATCCAATAACACCGGCAAGATCAAAGATAATGGTACGGCCACTGATGCGATCAACCATGAAAATCCGGCCATTGGCAATCATTGCATTGGGGTCAGTGACAGTGCAATTCGCAGACCCATCCGTGCAAAACAATCCTTCTGACTCGGGGAAACGCAGGCTGAATGGCAGCTCAGACCAGCCCGGACCAAAGCCGCTCACCAGTCCCGAAAAGGAATCATAATAGCGTGTGAAAGAGAGCGATTGTCCTGCCTGATTGGGAAGCGAGAGATCGACGGAATTAAACCTGAAATTACCGTCCTTGCCGCTGGGCGCAACTATTTGGGCGAATGCCGTGTAACTACTGCCGCCACTGGAAAAATTCCAGTCCATATCACCTGCGATCTGAGGATTAAGTAACCGTCCTGTATTTGCCAGACCATCAGTGATCACCTGGCTCTGCGCAGGAGTAGCCACCTGGGTATTCTCCTTATCATAGGTCACGCCACCAATGATCTTCGTACCACACGTCCCGGGCACATAGGGTCCACTCCCTGCCGGGAGCACTGTGTTACTGGTCGGTGATTTGCATAATTGCAACAGCTTCACGGTCTGGGGCGTAGTGACATTCTTGGGAACATAATCCGCCATAAAAGACAGGTCGACCGGGATATTGTTATCCCTCAACCAGCGCACGACTCCAACAATCTTGCCAAGACGTTTGAGCCGCTTTAATGCCTCGAATCCAGAAACGTTCGAGTAGGCGTCATAATTGGCCGTGATATTGTCGGCAAATGCCTTGGCCTGCGCCTGCAGCGGTGTGGGACTTGCGGGGAATGAAACACAACTATCGGCCAGGTCAATGGAACCATCTCCGTTGTAGATCTTGACACAGACCTGCATGCTCGTCAGCGTATCATCAAATACGAATGATTTGTCGCTGGTACCCGCCTGATTATAAGCTTGCATAACGATATCTTTTGGGGTAATCCAATACTGGAGTGTCTTGCTGCCAGGATCGATTCCATTGGTAATAAAACGCTCGGCAGCGCTCATATACCCCAATGCCGCTAATGCGGAGTTATTGATCAGCAAATTGCTATTTTCATCCACGCCCTGACCCAGTTTTTTGAGGATGTAATCGGCATCATAGAGAATCTGGCCAAAGGCCGTATTACTGGTCGCCCCGGAAAAACGCACCTTCATCTTGCCATCGACCAGAAACGCAGTGTTGCCGGCGTCAAATGACACCCCCGGGTCAATCGAGAATCCGTTGGCGTCAACGCTGTAGACCGTACGAACAGCGACGACCAGATCATCCAGATCGATAGTTTGCGAAACAGTCCCGGCACCGACGAATACGATCTCGCCCTTTTTCGGGTCATAGGCTGCGCCCTTGATGTTGTCGACACCATTGAGCAATGTCAGGGTTTTATTCAGTGATACACCCCCAAGACCAGAAAAATCATATTTGGGATCATTAAATAATTCGTCAGAAGAAAACGAATAATTCAAAAAACTATCACCACTACACATCGAGTCAGCGTAACTGGTTTGAGGGTTTAATAAGGCGTACACAAACAATGCGAGGGTTGGCCATCTGAGCTGGCGCCATGGCCGGTTCAGTTGAAATTGTTTTATGTTATGGCTTGTCTTGATCACGTTATTTCTCAGTTACGTTTATGCTGTTTCATTTCTCTCTGTAGGTAATTTGCATCAACACGGGTTCTACAAATAATTCGACTCTGGTACTTTTAGTTGTACTTGCTACCGCGCTAAGGCAGCTCGAAATGCTGTCTGTGCCTATGTATTAATACAAGATGTTCACCTTCAAAAATTAATCTAATGGAATCCATCTTATCGAAATAAAATTCCCACTTCTTATCGTTTTTTATCTTTTCATAATCAACATCACTAAACGTAAACTCATAAATTGGGCCATAACCATCGCTTTCTATTGGGTATCTAATAAATACCTTTCTATCTGCATATAATGTTTTTGCATTTTTATACACAGCATCTTTTGTGTCTCCCACAGTAAATCCGTATGCACTTCCCGTTTCAATCTCTTCTTCAATATACGTAGCCTTTAAGTACAGAATATAGGCTCCTATTAAGACAACAAGAACCACAAAGGTACTAATAGTAAATCTCATTGCAATGCCATTTGTTTTAGAATATCCCCAATACCAACAACTGTTACTTTGTACACATTTCTACATCAAATGTTATATTGCGCCAATTTGTCGCAGTTGGCTTTAATAAAGAACCGTTGGCACCTGTAAATGTGCTGTCTACTGAATATGCAATAGCATAGGCAGCAGCATTACTATTAACGCCAAACATTAACGAATAAGAAAGATTTTCTTCTAATGAGTTAGCGAAATACCTTACCGATGAATCTGCGGCATTAATTACACTAACAGTAGAGCCTGTAAGCTGTGTCGAACTATTTGGTACAGTTCCACCGCTCAAACTCCTCCAGTAGTCTTTGTCTGAAGACCACGTAGTCTCAGATATTCCATGTGTATTAATATCAACTTTTCCAAGCATCCCATTTCCTTTATCGCCAAATGAATGAACTATGGCGTTCGTATCACCAATCCATTCAGCATCTGATACAACAAAACAATGAGCTGCAACAGCTCCAAGTACACTCTCTAATGGCCTACATACATGGAATGAATCCAATCCACTCGGATCGGTATACATCAATGGATTATTCTGCACATAGATATACCGGTTCTGCGTCACCGGCTCTTCTATCCTGCCCAGATAAGGATCGGCACTGATGAATCGGCCCAGGGTGGGGTCGTAGTAGCGTGCCCTCAGGTACACGAGCCCAGTTTCCTGATCGTATTCCTCGCCGGTGTAACCGTAGTGATTCAGTGATCCGGTGGTGGCTGCACTTTGTGGGGTGCGGATGCCAAAGGCATCGTATTTGTGTTCGTTGCGGATGCTGCCGTTCAGGTCAATGGCGTGGGTGATGCTGCCGACGATGCCATCGTGCAGCAGGTACAGGTCTTTGGTTCTGTCGCTGGCTACCGGTTCTTCCTTGAGCTGTTGTGTCCCACCATAGACATAAGTCGCTTTGAAGTTGAGACTGGTATCGAGTTCGCCCAGGACATGGGACATGCCGAATATCGGGGCGGTGAGATAATGGGTGGTGACACTGTTTACTGTCCTGGTCTTGCGCACTCCCAGGGCATCATAGGTAAAGGTGGCGGTGATGCCCGGTTTGGTGACACCGGTCAACAGCCCACGGTCATCCCAGGTGTAGGTCGTGGTGCCGTTGGTGCTGTGGACTCGCTGGGTGATCCTGCCGGCGTTGTTGTAGGCGAAGGTCTCCTGGGTGGCGCCATTGAACAGGATACTGCCTAATCGGTTGCTCCCCGTTGCATATTGGTAGACGTAAGTGCCTGCGGGTTTGGCACCGCCGCTGCCGGTGATGGTCTCGGTCAAGCGGTTGCCAAAGGCGTCGTAGGTGTAGACGGTCGTGCGGCCATCGGCTTCGGTGATGGTCTTCACCCGTTCATAGGCATCCCAGGTATATTGGGTGGTTTTGGAGTCGGTCAGGGTCTTGCGCGTGATGCTCTGATAGAGCGGGCTGTTGGGGTAGTAGGCAAAGGTATCGCTGTAGATCAGTGCGCCATTGGCCCGGCGATGGCCTGCGGTCTTGACCTGTCCGGTGTAGGCATCATATTCCGTAAAACTCTGGATGCCGTTGGGATAAGTGATGGTTTTTAGCCTTCCTTTGCTGTCGTAGATATAGTTGGTTTTTTCGTTGGCGCTGCTGCATACCGTGGCGCTATTGCCGGGTAATACCCGCCCGACGCGAGTAATTCTTCCGTCGGGGTCATATTCATAACAGACGGCGCCATTACTCAGATAGGTGATCCAGGTGATGCGGTCCTGGTGGTCATAGGAGAAGGTCAGCAGTGGATTGGTCTGCCCGAAATCCCTGATGGTCTGCAGACGATCGAAGTCATCATAGGTATAGGTTTGACTTCCTCCGGGATAGGTAATGCTTGTCAGTTGATCGGTGAGGTCATAGGTATAGTTAAAGGTCGGGATCCCCGTGGTATCGAGCAGTTCTACCTTGCTGAGCCGGTTGACGACATCATAGGTATAACGAATACGCTTGCCATTGGGATCGGTCTTGACGGTGATACCGTTGGGCACATCGTAGCTGTAGCTGGTGTTATACAGGGTCGCTTGCGCCTTAAAGCTTGAACACAGTAATAACCCGGACAGAAGGAACAGGTAATTGAGTTTATTTAGGTTGGCTAGCTTCATGCGCCGGCTTCTTAGTTGACAACCCCGGATGATATATCATCGACGGTGGCTGGACTGCCAAAGGGGTCTGGACGTTTAACAATGACGCGTTTATATAAACGTTCACCCTCTGCAATCTTCTGGCGTTTCCCGGTGATCTCTGTAACAGATACCGGCTTTGCCGACCATTCACCAAAATCATATTTATCATTTGCAGGAGGTGTCGCGGCTATGTAGTAATAACCTGCGGGTGTTGGCGGTATGACAGGGGCCTGTTTTGCGGTTGTCACTTCATCATCTTTTGTAACACTCTCCGCGTTTTCGGTTTTTTCATCGTAGGGTTCGATGTCTTCATTTCTTGGGCTCATATTAGCGATATCAGTATCATTATATTTACGCAATAGCTCATCGCTTGATTTCTGTTCATGAATCACGCCGAGCTGAAGTGAATGCTCAATCTCCGCTTTTGTTGTTGCGGATAACGTTGCTGAATCGTCTTGACGGGTTTGGGATGTTGGAGAAAAGAAATAATAGACAGCTAGGCCGATCAACAGTGCAAGGATTAAAATAGCCAGTTGCCTTCTTTGAGACTGACTAAAGGTGTCGCCCCATTTAACCATCCATCCCCCTATTATTGTAAATTCTTAGCCCAGAGTACTCGTGCTGCTATTAATTGGGTGCCACGGCATTCGCGGCACCCAATACAACTTTCGCTATTTTTCACTTTTCTATATGGGAGATTTTTATAATACTAGATGAAACCTTATTAATTATATACGCCATGTGTTAGATTCATTCCAGGATTGATTATTTTTACCAGACTTCCATCATCCGTACAACAAGTAAAATGTCCTAGCCCAAAAGGGCTAGCCCATCGCGTCATGTTTTTGATGTTAGGTGTTTTAAATGTCTAGCTCATGAAAATAACTCTATGTCTATATTTACTTTTCTGGAATCTGGTTTTTGCTTACATGTGCTTGTTTATCTGCGCCGAATCGTTACGATTGCGCCAAGAAAACCTTGAATAATCCGGTTTCACCCAAGCAGAGTTCTACTAAATATATATTCTCTGGATGCCCGCCGAAGCCTGTCCTCGACTCCGATCGGGAACGGGCATGACAATAAAGGAGGATTCATGCAGGATTACCAACACGATTTTTTTGATTTTGTCATTGCCAGCGGTGTGTTGCGTTTGGTGAGTTCACGCTGAAGTCCGGGCGTACCAGTCCGTATTTTTTCAATAGCGGCTTGTTCGATACCGATACGTCGATTGCCAAACCCGGCGGGTATTATGCGGCGGCGATTCAACAGGCCGGAATATGGTTCGACATATAATTCAATCGCAGTCGCCTTTCATAATCATCAGTACAACATGTCTTATGCCTTCAACCGCAAGGAGGCGAAGCCTTCATTATCTAGAACTACAATGTCTATAATTCCATATATCGTATAATGGTCTTGACTATTATACGATGTTAGCGATAATAGTCGTGCATGAATCCCAAAAAACGTATCTATGATGCCGTGCTGGATGAGCATCTGGCAGAACACCGGCAAATGGCATTTGTCAGCGGACCCAGGCAGGTTGGTAAAACCACGACCTGTCGCCGCTACGCGGATATCTATATTAACTGGGACAATATCGATGATAGAGAACAGGTACTTGCCGGCCCCGCGCGGCTGGTTGAACAACTCAAACTAAACAGGCTGCATGCACATACGCCCGTTGTACTTTTCGATGAGCTGCATAAATTTCCGCGCTGGAAACAATTCCTGAAAGGCTTTTTTGATACTTATGCGGATCAGGTGCGTATAACCGTCACGGGAAGTAGCCGTATGGATATATATCGCCGCGGCGGTGACAGCCTGATGGGTCGTTACTTTATGTATAGAATGCATCCGTTTTCCGTTGCGGAAATACTTCATCAAGATCTACCCCATCCCAGGCGGATCATACGCAAACCTAAAAAAATTAATGCTGCCGACTTCGAGGCACTCATGCTTCACGGCGGATACCCGGAGCCCTACATCAAGCGGGATGTCCGTTTCAGCCGGCGTTGGCAAGCACTGCGACTCGAACAGTTGATCAGAGAAGATATACGGGATCTCACTCAAATTCAGCAATTGGACCAGCTGGAGATGCTTGTGAGACTGTTGAAAAAACGTACGGCCCACCAACTTATTTACGGTAATCTTGCCAAGGAAATACGAGTATCGATCGACACCCTTCGTCGCTGGGTAACCGTGCTGCATAATCTCCATCTGGGATTCCTGATCCGGCCGTGGTTCAAAAATGTAACCAGATCGTTACGCAAAGAGCCCAAATGGTTTCTGAGAGACTGGGCGATGGTCGATGATATCGGTGATAAAGCCGAAACCTTCATCGGATGCCACCTGCTCAAAGCCGTGGATGGCTGGACTGATATGGGTTTTGGAACCTTTGAGTTGTATTATCTGCGTAATAAGGAAAAACGCGAAGTTGATTTTCTGGTGATACGTGATGGTAAGCCCTGGTTTCTCGTAGAAGTAAAACAGAACGATGAATCCATTAATGACGCCCTCAAGTATTATCAAGATCAGATTAAAGCGCCTTATGCCTTTCAGGTGGTGATTGAGGCAGAATATGTCAACGCAGATTGTTTCGCCAAACAGCGGGGACCGATCGTTGTGCCGGCCAAAACTTTTTTATCACAACTTTTGTAAACGTGGATTTATGATGGATTTTGAGCTGAGCTGAGATAGATACATGCAGGATTACCAACACGACTTTTTTGATTTTGTCATCGCCAGCGGTGTGTTGCGTTTTGGTGAGTTCACGCTGAAGTCCGGGCGTACCAGTCCGTATTTTTTCAACAGCGGGAGGTTCGATACCGGCACGGCGATCGCCAAGCTTGGCGGCTATTACGCGGCGGCTATTAAGGATTCCGGGGTGTCATTTGATATGCTGTTCGGGCCCGCTTATAAAGGTATCCCGCTTGCCGTTGCGACGGCAATTGCCTTTCATAACCATCACCAGCGTGATGTGCCTTATGCCTTTAACCGCAAAGAGGCGAAGAAGCATGGTGAAGGCGGCATGATTGTCGGCGCACCGTTAGCCGGCAAGGTGCTGGTGATCGATGATGTGATATCTGCCGGGACGTCGGTGCGTGAATCAGAGGTATTTATTACGCAGGCAGGCGCGACACTGGCCGCTGTTGCCGTGGCGCTCGACCGGCAGGAACGTGGTACCGGTGAGATGTCGGCAATTCAGGAAATTGAATCGCAGTACGGGATCAAGGTGGTCAGTATTGTGAATCTTGCAGCGTTGATCGAGTATTTGTCGGTGAAACCGGAGATGGCAGAGGTGTTGGAAAGGATACGGGCATATCAAAAAGAATATGGGATTTCCAAGAATGGATCCCCGCCTGCGCGGGGATGACGCACCTTTTTCTTGTTTCCGGACCCCCGGTACGTGGGGATGATGCGCCTTTTCTTTGTTTCTGGATCTCCGCCGCAGCCTGCCCTCGAACGTTTTAGCCGGAGGCGAGCATGACAAAAACATAATTTATTCCCTCACCCTGCCCTCTCCCCCATGATGTAACTGCATCTTGGAGGAGAGAGTATATTAAATATCAGTATGTACCCCGGTAAGCAATCAACCAACCTGAACTTCTTTCGCAATCACCGCGCCACTTTCACGTTCTGTTACTGCAAGATCATATCGGCTTTGCAAATTCAGCCAAAATTGGGCACTATTACCAAAGTAGCGAGCAAGCCGCAATGCAGTATCTGCGCTGATACCACGTTGCTCATTTAAAATTGCGGTGATCCTTCCTGAAGGTACGCGCAACGCAAGAGCCAAGCTATTTGCTGACAGATTTCTTGCCTTGAGTTCTTTCTTCAATATTCGGCCAGGATGTATAGGTATCATAATTATTTACCCTCTATGATAATCAATAATTTCAACATCATATGCGTCACCATCTTTGAAGCGAAAACAAATTCTCCATGGTCCATTTATAATCATTGACCACTGCCCTTTGCGGTCTCCTTTCAGTTTATGCAGGCCTACACTTTTCAAGGGGCTTATGTCTTTCAGTGAAATCGCAGCATCTAGCATAACCAGCAATTCCTGTGCCGACTCAACGTCCAGTCCACGAAAGGGTTTAGTTTTGTTATCTTCATAAAAGCGCTGTGATACTCGATTGGCCCATGACCTAATCATCCGTGCATAATACTACGCTTAGCGTAGTATGTCAACAATACTACACGATACCAAGTCATATATTATCCCATTATCAACTTCGCGCCAATCAGCAGCGTGATGATTTCAAACACGCGTTTTATCAGGCGGTTGCCTTTGACGATCGCCATGTGCGCGCCGATGTAACCGCCGAGTGCCGAGCCCAGCAGCAAGGCGGGCAGCCACGACCAGCGGATGTCGCCCAGTATGCCGAGTGTCAATGCGCCTGCGCCGTTCCAGAACATGCCGACCAGGATCAATGTATAGGCGACCGCGCGTTTGTAATCAAGGCCGAACCAGCTCACCAGCCACAGCGTAACAAACAACCCGGTGCCGGAGGTCAATGAGCCGTTCAGCACACCGATGACGAACAGGGTTACACCGCCGATGATATAACCGCTTGTATCGCGGTGCATGGGGGTGTGGATTTGCCCCAGTGCCGGTTTGAACCACGAATAAATACCCAATCCGGCGGTCAAGATGCCGAGGGCGATTTCTGCTGTCCGGTCAGGCACATTGAGTATCAGACTGGCGCCCAACACCACGCCCGGCACGCCTGTGGCCAAAATAAACGCAGCAAAGCGCCTTTCCAGCGTTTCCTCCTTAAGATGTCGCAGCGTCGCGCCGATACCTAAGGCGACAGAGGCCACTTTATGGGTTGCGAGCGCAATGCTGAACGGCAGGCCCAGGAATATCAGGGCGGGCAGTTGTATGAGTCCCGCCCCGCCCCCGGCAAATGCGGAAAAGATATTTGCAATCAGGGAAATTAGAAACAGGATTATTTGATTAAACCACTCCAAAATTTCGATGCCTATCATGAGGAAGAGGTAATATTCGCTCACTTTATTATATGGATGCAATGTAAATGATGTTAGTGATGAGAATATTAAAATCCCCTTTGATCCGCCTTTACAAAGAGGGAATGAATGTTGGCAGATTTGTGTTGCCGGCTATGTTGCTGGTTGCTGTTTCATTCTCGATTAATACCGCCTATGCCGCCAAACTCTATAAGTGGGTCGATGAAAACGGCCAGGTGCATTTCAGCGACAAGATCCCTCCGCAAGAAATCAAACGCCAACATTCTGAGGTTGATAAGCATGGCCTTGAGACAAAAACCGTCGAAGCTGCAAAAACACCCGGTGAGATAGCCGAAGAACGGCGCCAATTGGCCATAAAGGCAGAGCAAGACCGCATTGCGAAGGAACAGGCAGAAAGGGATCGCATTCTGCTGGATACCTTCAGTAATGAAGATGAGATTATCAATGCCAGAGACCGGCAACTTGCCACCATGGAGGCCTCCAACCAAATCACCGCAGGATCGATCGATAGCCTGACATTAAAATTACAAGAACAGACAAAAAATGCCGCGGACTATGAGCGCCAGGCTCAAGAGGTTCCGAAAAACATTCTCAAGGACATCGATGACATCAAGCTGCAGATTGAACAGCATCGTGCCTCGATCAAGGCAAAAGAACAGGAACAAGTTAAACTGAGAGAGAAGTACCAGGCCTATATTGACCGGTTCAGGGAGTTGAAAGGCTTGTAGAACTCCTTCTACTTCTGGATCTACATGCAGATGTAGATCTTATCTGCAGAATGTCATTCCCGCCCCCGATCGGAGTCGAGGGCAGGCTGCGGCGGGAATCCAGTTCTTCAAATTATATCACTATATAAATCACGCTATTGTAGATTCATTTCTTCTATCAATCGGATTTTCCACGCTCTGTTCCATTTCTTAATCTGTTTCTCACGTGTAATGGCCGAATTCATATCCTCATGCAGTTCATAATAGATTAAACGATGGATACTATATTTTTTGGTAAATCCCTCGACTAAATCGTTATTGTGTTCCCATACACGTTTCACCAGGTCACTTGTAACACCCGTATAAAGTGTTCCATTTTGTTTACTGGCTAGAATATAGACTGCGGATTACTTCATGAATGGGAATAATACTGGATTCCCGCCGCAGCCTGCCCTCGACTCCGATCGGGGGCGGGAATGACGGTAGAGGGTAACGCGGGGATGACTATAAAGGGGGGTCTACGCGGATTAGTGTGGGTGCCAAATTGGGATTTCATAGCAATCCATCACTATAATTCCAGCGTAATCTCATTTTGTGAGTGTCATGAAACGTGTTTCGTCCAAATAGGGTAGTCATATGAAATCTCCCAGCACAGTGCGTGAGCTGTTTTTGATGCCTGGCTTTGTGGCCCGCGCAACACTCGGTGGCGTTTTTGGCGATCGTTACGCACGGGTTGTTACGCTCGAACGGCGAAAAAAACGGCCATCTGTTCGGGCTGCGGCCATCGTTGCCGCGGCCGTTACGACAAACGGACTCAGCGGGTACGCGATCTCTCGGTGGCCGACTGGCGGATTTACCTGGAGTTCGAGCGCTGGCGTGTCAACTGTCCGAGGTGCGGTGGCGTGCATGTAGAGCACCTCGATTGGCTGGCGAAGAACCCGCGCTATACCCAGCGCTTTGCGCTGCATGTGGGCAAGCTGTGCCGCGACATGCCGAACAAGGCGGTTGCCGACATGGAGCGCCTGCACCACGGCACGGTGAAGGATCTCGACAAGCTCTACATGCAACAGCAGGTGAAGCGTGCCGGCATGCCTGCCCCGCGCGCCATCGGCATCGACGAGATCTCCATCCGCAAGGGCCACAATTACCGGGTCATTGTCAGCGATCTGGAGCGGGGCCGCCCCCTCTGGGTCGGCGGTGAGGGGCGCAAGGAGGCCGACCTTGATCGCTTTTTCGCTGCTCTGGGGCCGAAAAAGGCCGCCCGCATCGAACTGGCCGTGATGGACATGTGGAAGCCGTTTCGCAACTCCGTTACCCGCAACGTCCCCGAGGTCCGCATCATCTTCGACAAGTTCCACATCATGCGCCACTTGGCCGATGCCCTCGACGAAGTGCGCCGAAGCGAATACCGGCGCTTGGCGGGCAAGGAGCGCAGCTACATCAAGGGCAACCGCTATGTGCTGCTCTCGAGGCGCGAGAACCTCTCCCTGGATGGCCGCCACGCGCTCAAGAAACTGCTCGCCGCCAACAAGCGGCTCAATACCGCCTACCTGCTCAAAGAGTCCTTCGGGCAACTCTGGGACTACCGCAGCGAACGCGGGGCACGCGCCTTCTTCGAACGTTGGCAGGACGCTCTCAAGTGGCAGCGGCTGGAACCCTACCGCAAGTTTGCGCGCATGATCGAGCGACATTGGGATGGTATCGTCTCCTACTGTGATCCTGACAACAAGGTCAGTCTCGGTTTAGTTGAGGGCCTTAACAACAAAATCCGTGTCCTGCAGCGGCGGGCCTACGGCTATCGCGATGAGGAGTATCTGAAGCTGAAAATCATCGCCGCCTTTCTCCCACCGTTGCCGAAATTCACCAAAAATGACCCACACTAATCCGCGTAGACCCATAAAGGGTAAGGCAGGTATGACGGTAGAATATGTAGCGGTTATAACTATGAAATGAGAAACAATTAGTTAACGGCGTATCAATGTACCGACACCTTCGTCGGTAAAAATTTCCAGCAACACGGCGTGTTCGACGCGGCCGTCGATGATATGTGCGGTTGATACACCGCCCTGCACGGCATCGAGCGCGCACTTGACCTTCGGCAGCATGCCGCCATGGATGATGCCTTTGTCGATCAGCTTTTTGACATCCTTGGCCGTCAGGCCTGACAATACTTTTTGATCATTATCCAGCACGCCCGCGGTGTTGGTCAGCAACATCAATTTTTCCGCGTGCAGCACTTCGGCGATCTTGCCTGCTACCAGGTCGGCGTTGATGTTATACGACTGACCGTCATCGCCGACACCTATCGGTGCGATCACCGGAATGAAATTTCCTTTAACCACCATATCAACGACCGCGGCATTGATACTCGCCACCTCTCCGACATGCCCGATATCAATGATCTCGGGCGTATTCATTTCAGGGGCGTTACGTGTGAAGGTGAGTTTTCTTGCCCTGATCAGATCACCGTCCTTGCCGGTCAGGCCGACCGCCAATCCGCCGTGACGGTTGATCATGTTGACGATCTCCTTGTTGACCAGACCACCGAGCACCATCTCGACAACATCCATCGTTTCACTGTCGGTCACGCGCATGCCTTCGACAAACTGGCTTTCCTTGCCGATTTTTTCCAGCACTTTACCGATCTGCGGTCCACCGCCGTGCACGACGACCGGATTGATACCGACGAGCTTCATCAACACGACATCGCGCGCGAATCCTTTTTTCAGCACGTCATCGACCATGGCATTGCCGCCGTATTTAATGACAATGGTCTTGCCGGCAAAGCGCTGAATATACGGCAGCGCCTCGGTCAAAACGTGAGCGATGTTGCTGGCGTTGATTTTATTGAGTGTCATGGGACTAGATTAACTTTTAGAAAGGAATTAATAAAGTGCCTGATAACTAAAACGGAAACTTCAGATCAGGTTTCAGTTTTACCATCGCCTTTTTAAATTGGTCCTGTATGCGTTTCAATGCCTGCGCATTGTTCGCCTCGAAGCGCATTACCAGACAGGGCGTGGTGTTCGATGCCCGCACCAGTCCCCAACCGTCTTCGAAATCGGCGCGTATGCCATCGATCGTGGTGATCCTGGCTCCGGGAAATTGCGCCTCGCCCGTCAGGCTGTTCATGAATTCAAAATGTTCGTCTTCGGCCATGTCGACCTTCAGCTCAGGCGTGTTCATCGCATTGGGCAGTGCGGCAAACACGTCACCGGACGGACGCGGATCCACCGCCAATATCTCCAGCAGACGTGCAGCCGTATACAGACCATCGTCGAACCCATACCAGCGTTCCTTGAAAAAGATGTGTCCGCTCATCTCTCCCGCCAGCAGGTCGCCCGACTCTTTCAGTTTGGCCTTGATCAAAGAATGTCCGGTCTTCCACATCAACGGCCTGCCGCCCTGCTTGGTGATGACCTCGCCGAGATGCTTGCTGCATTTGACGTCATAGATGATCTCGGCGCCCGGATTGCGCGACAGCACATCCGTTGCATAGAGCATCATCTGCCGGTCCGGCCAGATGATCTCGCCGTTTGAATCCACAACTCCCAAACGATCGCCATCACCATCGAAGGCGAGACCGACATCGGCATCGTGCTCCATCACCGCCATGATCAGATCCTTGAGATTCTCAGGCTGGCTTGGGTCGGGATGATGATTGGGAAACTTGCCGTCGACTTCGCAAAACAGTTCATGCACTTCACAGCCGAGGGCACGCAGCAATTGCGGCGCCACCGCACCCGCGACACCGTTGCCGCAATCGACCACCAGATTGATAGGCCGGCACACATTGACATCGCCGGTGATACGCTGGAGATAATCCGGGATAACATCCAGCGTCTTGAACCTGCCCTCGCCCGATGCGTATTTCCCGCTTTCAATCCGTTTGCGCAGGGCCTGGATAGCGGACCCGGACAAGGTCTCATCACCCAGCATGATCTTGAAACCGTTGTACTCGGGCGGATTATGGCTGCCGGTCACCATCACCCCTGAACCGGTCTTCAGATGGTGAGTCGCGAAATACAACAAGGGCGTCGGGACCATGCCGATATCGATGACATCTCTGCCACTCGCGCGCAGGCCTTTGGTGAGCGCGGCGGCAAAGTCCACGCCCGACAAGCGGCCATCGCGAGCCACAACGATGGTTTGCTGGCCGCGCGTCTCGGCCTCGCTGCCGATGGCAAGTCCAATGTCATGGACAAGCTCTTCGGTCAACGTTTCTCCGACAATGCCGCGAATATCGTAGGCCTTGAAGATCACGGCCGGCACGGCCTTCTTTTGAACCGGGGCTTGCTGTTGTTGCTGCTGCGTAGGAGGTTTGGGATTTAGAATGTCTTCCAGAGGATCGCCCTGTTGTGCTTCCGGTGCCAACCCGGTATCAAGGGCTTGGGGTTTGGGTTGTCTTTTCGCCGGGGCTGTCGTCGGCGCCGGATCACCCAAATTCAGGATCGACTCGACCAGATCCTGATAATGCTTGATCCGTACCGGATACCGCGGCTTTGCGCGGTTGCTCCATTTATCGAACACCAGATTATTCAACGTGATCAAATCACTGCGTATGGCGACCATCAGAACGCGGACAAACAATATACTGACGATGATCAGCAACACCACCAAGACACCGGCACCTCCGTATATATAGAGTAGCCCCGCCTGCTCCACGCGAAGATCGGCCCCCCCGTAAAAGTCCACTGACCAGCGCGCGCCATTCACGGGCACACTCGCCACCGTTGTGGCACCCTTTAATGATACATCTCCCTTGTTTGCCAGACTCGTTCCCGCCTGACCTGCATTTCCTTGTATGAACTCAATAAATCCCTGGGGCAATTCGATTGACCCGATTAGTTTGGTGATCTCAGCGGCAGAGTATGACAACATCAGGCTGCCGATGAATTGGCCCCCCGTGAATACCGGGACGATCACCTCAAAATGTTGTTCTGGAGTCCCCATGGAATGGGCCTCGATGGGTGGTGATTTACCTGTTGTTTCAGCTCTGGCCAGCATATCGATATCGGCAAAGGTGAGTCCGGGAAAATCGCCTGCCTCCAGTTTTTCAACACCTGCCTTGATGATTCTGACCCTGATGGTTTCAGGCAGTTGTTGTTTTATCTGCTGTTCTTTTTGTTGCAGAGCGAGGGGGTCATCCGTTAATAACAGACCGGTGAGCGCTGGATCGTTCGCCAACATCTCTGCCCGCACACGATAAGGTTGAATCAGTGCGTTTATCTGATTGGCGATATTTTTTGCTTCAAGCTGGTTTAGCTGCTCACGCTGCTCGTGTATCCGCTGTATATACCACTGACCTGCAAGATAGGCGGCGGTGATGATCAACACGGCAGCAACGGCACACCATAAGGCCCCAACCTTGGCAATGGTCAGCGAACTCCCTTGTGCCGCGGCCTTTTTCGGCGCGGGTTGTTTTTCCTGTGAGCGCTTGAATGAAAGTTTCATGGGCTTTTAAAAAAATCCCCCCGCGCTATGCGCGACCCCCTTTAATAAAGGGGGTATTTTTTGTAATAGTACGCGACCACCTTTAGTAAAGGAGATATCTCTCTGTGCCACACATCCCCCTCTTTGCAAAAGAGGGGTTAGGGGAGATTTCTCAATAAAGAGAGATTTATCGGCTAACAATATTAAATCCATTATCACTGCCGCCCCGAATGACCAAAGCCACCCGCACCGCGCCGGCTCGCCTCGAAGTCTTCGACGATATCGAACGCAGCCTGCACCACCGGGACAAACACCATCTGTGCAATGCGCTCACCGACATCGATCATAAAATTTTTGTCGCCCCGGTTCCAGCATGATACAAACACCTGGCCCTGATAATCGGAATCGATCAGACCGACAAGATTGCCCAATACGATACCGTGTTTATGACCCAGACCGGAACGCGGCAGAATGATCGCCGCGAGCGACGGATCGGCTACATGTATCGCAAGCCCGGTCGGTATCAGTTCGGTTTGTCCCGGTTTAATCTCCAGTGGCGATTCAAGACAGGCACGCAGGTCCATTCCCGCCGAACCATCGGTGGCATAGTGCGGCAGTGGAAATTCCTTGCCGAGACGCGTATCAAGAATCTTGAGTTCTATTTTTTGCATAATACCTCTGTGCGATCACTGAAATGAGTTCCCTGCCCAACCTGTCTTTGGGCGCAAGCGGCAGCTTGATGCTGCCATCCTGCCAAAACACCGCTAGCTCATTCTCGTCGCTTTCAAACCCGGTGGGAATACCATTGCCCACCTGATTCGCCGCGATCATATCCAATGATTTATTTTTTAGTTTGGTCTTTGCATTGGCTTCGAGATTTTCTGTCTCGGCTGCGAACCCGACCACGAACGGCGGGCGCGCCAATTTTGTAACCCCGGCAAGAATATCAGGCGTAGGCTCAAGCTGTAAATTAATCATGTTATCGTCTTTCTTGATCTTTTGCGCCGCAGTATGCACGGGGCGGTAATCGGCCACTGCCGCGGCGGAGATAAAGATGTCGTTGTGTTGGGCAAAGTTCTGGATCTGCCGATACATCTCATCGGCCGTGCGCACGCTGACATGGTTGATACGTTCGATGGCAGGCAATGCCACGGGACCACAGACCAGGGTCACGGTGGCATCCGCCTCGGCGGCGGCACGTGCAATGGCAAAGCCCATCTTGCCGGAACTGCGGTTGGAAACATAACGCACCGGATCGATATCCTCCTGGGTCTGACCGGCACTGACCAGCACCCGTATGCCGGTCAGTGTCTTGGGCTCGAACATGGCGGTGATCATGTCTACTAATTGCGCCGGCTCAAGCATCCTGCCGGGACCGGATTCACCACAGGCCTGATCCCCCTGACCCGGCCCCCAAACCCGGATGCCGCGTTGTTTTAATGTTGCTATATTGTGTTGTGTCGCGGCACTCGCCCACATTTGATGATTCATGGCCGGGGCCACGGCGATCGGTACATTGCTTGCCAGACATAAGGCAGACAGCAGATCATCCGCAAATCCATGCGTCAACCGCGTAATAAAGTTCGCGCCCGCGGGGGCAACAACAATCACGTCGGCCCAGCGCGCCAAAGTAATATGTCCCATGCGCGCCTCTTCATCGGCGTCGAGCAGATTGATATGCACCGCCCTGCCGGACAGGGCCTGCATGGTCAATGGCGTGATGAAATCCGTTGCCGCCGTGGTCATTACGACCTGAACCTCGGCCCCGGTATCACGCAGGCGCCGCACCAGATCGGCACTCTTATAGGCCGCAATGCTGCCGGTAATACCGAGCAGAATCCGTTTATTTTCCAGACGATTCATATGTTATCACCACAATTCAACACCCATGTTTCCTCCCTTTTAGAAAGGGGGATTTAATCTTTTCCAAATATTTTACAAATCTCTCCAGCCCCTCTGCATCAAAGAGGGGCTTACGCGTTCTTACCAAATCAATGTTTCACACTATCAGTTAAAAGTCCCTCATTACAGACTATTTAGAGTTTCCTAAGGGATTGCCGTCATGTAAGATAGGCACTCCTCCCGCCTATAAATAACGCTAGCAGCGTAAAATACCATTTAACACCCGGTTATTCTAACTGATTTAGTTGTTTTTGAAGGAGAAATCCGATGCCGATCACCGATTGGCCGGCCGCAGAACGTCCACGCGAGAAATTACGGCTGCGCGGGCCGGGGGCGCTGTCCGATGCCGAACTTTTGGCCATTTTTCTGCGCACGGGTCTGCGCGGCAGGACCGCCGTCGATCTGGCACGTGATCTGCTCAATGAATACGGCAATCTGCGCAATCTATTGAAGGCCGATTGCCAGCGTTTTTGCGCAAGCCCCGGGCTTGGAGTTGCCAAGTATAGTCAATTACAGGCAGTACTGGAGATGGGTAAACGCCATTTGCGCGAAACTTTGCATCACGGTGATGCCATGAGTAACCCGGACGATACCCGCCGCTTTCTTGTCAGCACCCTGCGTGACTACCCCTATGAGGTATTTGCCTGCCTGTTCATGGATAACCGCCACCGGGTGATCTGTTTTGAAGAGATGTTTCGCGGCACCATCGACGGTGCCAGCGTCCACCCGCGTGAAATCGTCAAACAGGCCCTGACACATAATGCCGCGGCCGTTATCCTGGCGCATAACCACCCTTCCGGGGTTGCCGAACCGAGCCAGGCGGATAAATCCCTCACCCGCAGGCTCAAGGAAGCCTTGAGCCTGGTGGATATTCGTGTACTGGATCATTTTATTATCGGCGATGGGCAGACGGTGTCATTTGCAGAAACGGGGTTGCTATAGACTGCCTTATCGGAAACTCTGAATAAGTTATCCCGCTATCACGGAAACCTTTTATTAAATCAGAGGTTTCATTACATTTAAATGGAAGAATCCTTGTCACCGGCAGCCGATTTTGGTATAAAGCACGCTCTGTTTAATATCTATTTTCGGAGATCACCATGTCCAGGGTTTGCCAGGTAACGGGAAAACGGCCAATGTCCGGTAATAATGTTTCCCACGCCAATAACAAAACACGCCGGCGTTTTCTGCCCAATCTTCAAACCCATCGTTTCTGGGTCGAGCGCGAAAACCGCTGGATAAGTCTGCGCGTCAGCACCCAGGGCATGCGCATCATCGACAAGACCGGTATAGATAAAGTGCTGGCCGATATACGGCGCCGCGGCGAGAAGGTGTAAGGAGTTTAATTATGCGTGAAAAAATCAAACTTGTTTCCAGCGCCGGCACCGGACACTATTACACCACCGACAAGAACAAACGCACCATGCCCGAAAAGATGGAAATCAAAAAGTTCGATCCGGTCGTGCGTAAGCATGTGATCTATAAGGAGTCGAAGATAAAGTAAAACAACAAACATTACATTGAAAACAAAAAAACCCGCTGACAGTGGGTTTTTTTGTTTATAGGAAACATAGTAATTTTTAACAATAAAGAGACCAATTATTCTGTGGTCCAATGAAAAATCTGCGTTTTATACAGCAGACACCGGGCGCAATGAATACCTCTGGATGACGCGGACAAAATCCTGCAGTGCCTTGATGCGGGTGGCCTCGGCCTGTCTGCACCAGTCCTGCAGGGCGTGCAACAAATGTTCATTGGACACCGCGGAACGCTGCCATATCTCCTGCAGGCGTTGCTTGTAACGATAGACGGTTTCCAGCGTGGCGCTGTGATTGAGCACCGATTCCAGTTTTTGTTTGGCCGTTTCGTCCAGCAATGATGTTTCGCGCACCAGCAGGCGGCGTGTCTTTTTAAGCAGGTTGCGATAGGTAGTATCTGCTGCATTGCGCATCTCGTCGCGATGCACACGCGCCAGCACCACGCGGCTGTAGTTCGCCATGACCTGAAAACGATTGGTGATGATCGCCTTTAAGGTATCCATGTCGATGGTGGATTTGGCGGGATTGAGCACGGGTTTGGGCGCGACTTTCTTGACCCTGGCCAGGCCCGTCATTTCAAACAGGCGTATATACATCCAGCCGATATCGAATTCCCACCACTTCGATGAAAGCTTGGCGGATGAGGCAAAGGTATGATGATTGTTGTGCAGTTCTTCACCGCCGATGAGAATGCCCCACGGCACAATATTGGTGGAGGCATCCTGTACCTCGTAATTACGATAGCCCCACCAGTGGCCGATGCCGTTGATGACACCCGCGGCGAACAGGGGTATCCACAACATCTGCACCGCCCAGATGGTGATGCCGGGAATGCCAAACAATAACAGGTTAATCGCCAACATGATGATCAGGCCCTTACCCGACCACGGTGTATAGATGTAGCGTTCCAGCCAGTCATCCGGCGTGCCATAACCGTATTTATCCAGGGTCTCCTGGTTTTTCGCCTCTGCACGATAGAGTTCCGCGCCTTCCAACAATACCTTTTTGATACCGTAGATCTGCGGGCTGTGGGGATCTTCTTCTGTCTCAACCCTGGCGTGATGCTTGCGGTGAATCGCGACCCACGCCTTGGTCTCCATGCCGGTAGTCAACCACAACCACAAGCGGAAAAAATGACTCGGAAGCGGATGCAGATCAAGTGCGCGGTGTGCCTGAGAACGATGTAGGAAAACGGTGACTGCAACGATTGTGATGTGCGTGAAAATAAGAGTTGCGATGACAAGTTCCCACGGTGAGAAATTTAATATTCCGTCATGCATTCAGGTAAATTGCCTCCAATTCTTTAGTATGCACGTTAATAACATTCCGCCTATTGTATAGTAAATCAAGCGTGATTGACCAAAATCGCATTATTATATATAGCTCAACGCTTGTTTATTCCGGGGTTGTGCGTAGACAACATTTATCACCGTTATTATCTATAGTTACAATATCTTAAGAAAGGTCTGATTAATTCCATTTTTGTCATCCCCGCGAAAGCGGGGATCCAGTAACTTACTGAAATACAAAGAGTGGATTCCGGGTCTCCGCTTCGCTTCGCCCGGAATGACGAATTAATCAGACTTTCCTTAACTACGATATTCGGCATTGATCCTGACATAATCATAGGAAAAATCACAGGTCCAGACACGGGCATTATGCGTGCCACGTCCTAACATAACGCGGATGGTGATCTGGTCCCGTTTCATGACCTTAACGCCTTGTTGTTCCTGATATTCTTTGCAGCGCTGACCTTCCCACACGATACAGGCTTCATCGAGATAAATCGATATCTTGCTGACATCCAGATTACTCACCCCGGCACGGCCGACGGCAGCGAGGATACGGCCCCAATTAGGATCACTGGCAAAAAACGCCGTCTTCACCAAGGGCGAATGGGCGATTGCATAGGCAACCTGCCGTGATTCTTCATCGTGCGCACCTTGCAACACATCGACGGTGATAAACTTCGTGGCGCCCTCGCCATCACGTACAATGGCCTGGGCGAGTTCGATACATACGTCCGTGATGGCATCCCGGAGCTGGGCAAAGGCGTCGCTGCCCTCTTGCAGATAAGGCAGCAGCGTCTTGCCCGTTGCGATCAATACACAGGCGTCATTGGTCGAAGTATCGCCATCGACGGTAATGCTGTTAAAGGAAGCGGCAACGGCATGTTCAAGACAGCGCTGCAATACCGATTGTTCGATCCTGGCATTAGTCGTGATATAGGCCAGCATCGTCGCCATGTTGGGACAGATCATGCCCGAACCTTTGGATATCCCGGTGATGGTCACGGTCTCATCATGTATTTTGATCTGCCGCGAGACGCCTTTGGGGACGGTATCCGTTGTCATAATGCCATACGCGGCATCACTCCATCCGTCGGGACTCAGCCGGTCAATCGCATTCTTTAATCCCTTTTGAATTACGTTCACCGGCAACGGTTCACCGATGACGCCCGTTGAAAACGGCAGCACCTCTTCAACCGCACAGCCTGTCGACACCGCCATCGCTTCGCAACATGTGTAGGCATCACGCACCCCTTGCTCACCCGTGCCGGCGTTGGCATTGCCCGAATTGATCAATAGATAACGCGGGGCCTGTTGCATCAGATGCCGGCGCGACAGGATAACGGGTGCCGCACAAAAGGCATTGCGCGTAAAAACAGCCGCGGTCGACGCCTGTTCACATATTTCAATCAATACAAGGTCGCGGCGGCCGGAGACCTTGATACCCGCCGATGTCGCGCTCAGGCGGATACCGTCCACGGCATGCATGACCGGAAGTTGTCCAGTGAGACCTACTGCCATAAATTAAAATAAATATTATTAATAGAAGATGCCTGAATCCAGTAATTGTTGATTGTATGTTACTGGATTCCCGCCTGCGCGGGAATGACTTTGATGAATTTTCTTGAAGTAAACTTTATGATATTTTTCCGTGGCACTGCTTGTATTTTTTTCCGGAACCGCACGGACATGGTTCGTTGCGCCCTACTTTACGGCCTTCCCTGACAAACGGTGTTTGCTGTTCTTGTTGTTCCTGTTGCGCCTGTCGCCCTTGCTCTTCAGCGTTCATTGCAGTGGCACTGGCATGTTGAAACTGCATCGGCGCCTTGGAACGGCGCTGCTCCTCCACGGCCTTGACGTCTTCCTCGGCCTTGACCTGTACACGGGACAGGATGCTGATCACCTCATGCTTGATCCTGTCGAGCATTTGCGCAAACATCTCGAAGGCTTCACGTTTATATTCCTGCTTGGGATTTTTCTGTGCGTAACCCCGTAAATGTATCCCCTGACGCAGATGATCCATGGCCGCCAGGTGATCCTTCCACTGGGTATCCAGCACCTGCAACATGACAGCCTTCTCGAAATGACGCATTACCCCGACACCGGCCATCTGCTCTTTTGCAGTATAGGATTTTTCTACCTCGTCCTCGATACGCTTGCGCAGTATCTCTTCATGTAATGACGCGTCCGACTCCAGCCATTGCCGGACCGGCATGCGCAGGTTGAATTCATTTTCCAGCGCCTCTTCAAGTCCGCTTACATGCCATTGTTCCTCGAGACTGTGGGGAGGCACATAGGTATCGATCACACTGTTGATAATATCTCCTCTTATTGCCTTGATTGTATCGGATATATCATCTGATGCCATCAGTTCATTACGCTGTTCATAGATCACCCGGCGTTGATCGTTGGCAACATCATCATATTCGAGCAATTGTTTGCGGATATCGAAGTTATGTCCTTCCACCTTGCGCTGGGCATTCTCGATCGCCTTGGTCACCCACGGGTGTTCGATGGCTTCACCTTCCTGCATTCCCAGCTTTTGCATCAATACAGACACACGCTCGGAGGCAAAGATACGCATTAGATTATCCTGCAGGGACAGATAGAACCGGCTTGAACCCGGATCACCCTGGCGTCCCGAACGGCCACGCAACTGGTTGTCGATGCGGCGTGATTCATGGCGCTCGGTGCCGATAATATGCAAGCCGCCGTTTTTCAATACCTCATCATGACGCTGCTGCCATTCGGTAGAAATTTTTCCAATCTCGCCTTCATCGGCGTCGTTAAGCGCGGCCAACTCGACATCGAGGCTGCCTCCCAGCACGATATCGGTGCCACGGCCAGCCATATTAGTTGCGATCGTGACCACTCCGGGCCGTCCGGCCTGGGCGACAATCTCGGCCTCTCGTTGATGTTGTTTGGCATTGAGTACCTCATGCCTGATTTTGTCCTTCTGCAACAAGCGCGATAAATACTCGGATGTTTCGATAGAGGTGGTGCCGACCAGGACGGGTTGGCCGCGGTGATGACAATCCTTGATATCTTCGATGATGGCGGCGAATTTCTCTTTGGGTGTCAAATAAACAAGGTCACCGAAATCCTTGCGGATCATCGGTCTATGAGTTGGAATCACGACGACCTCAAGGCCATAGATCTGCTGAAATTCGAATGCCTCGGTATCCGCAGTGCCCGTCATGCCGGACAGCTTGTCATACATTCTGAAATAATTCTGGAAGGTGATCGAGGCCAGGGTTTGATTCTCCATCTGGATCGGCACCCCTTCTTTGGCCTCAACGGCCTGATGCAGGCCATCGGACCAGCGCCGCCCGGGCATGGTGCGCCCAGTGAACTCATCGACAATTATGACCTCGTTATCCTGCACGATATAATCCACATCGCTCTGAAACAATACATGCGCCCTTAATGCCGCATTCAAATGATGCACGAGACGGATATTGGCCGCATCATACAGACTCTCGCCTGCTTTCAGCAAACCGTCGGCTAACAACAGGTCCTCGACACACTGATGTCCTTCTTCGGTAAGATAGACCTGTTTTGCTTTTTCATCGACGGTAAAATCTCCCGGCCCATCTTCGGTTTCCTGCCGTTTTAGTTTGGGGATCTGTTTATTGATCTTCATATACAAATCCGAGCTATCATCAACCGGACCCGAAATAATCAACGGTGTGCGCGCCTCATCGATGAGGATCGAGTCCACTTCATCGACGATCGCAAAATGCAGGCCACGCTGAACCTTGTCGTCCAGGCGAAACGCCATGTTGTCGCGCAGATAATCAAACCCATACTCGTTATTGGTGCCGTAGGTAATATCGGCGGCGTACGCCGCCCGTTTTTGCTCCGGACTTTGACCGGATAAAATGACCCCGGTCGTCATGCCGAGAAATTCGTAGATCTTGCCCATCCACTGGGCATCGCGGCTGGCCAGATAATCATTCACCGTTACAACATGGACACCCTTTCCGGTCAAGGCATTAAGATATGCCGCCAGAGTCGCAACCAGCGTTTTTCCCTCACCGGTGCGCATCTCGGCGATCTTGCCCTGATTAAGCACCATGCCACCGATAAGCTGGACATCAAAATGGCGCATATTGAGCACGCGCTTGCCCGCCTCGCGGACATTGGCAAACGCCTCGGGGATCAGAATATCGAGTGATTCACCTTCTGCAATACGCCGGCGGAATTCTTCTGTTTTATCGCGCAGCGCCTGATCGGACATGTCTGCGTACGACAGCTCAAGGGAGTTGGTTTTCTCCACTACAGAACGCATGCCTTTAAGCAGGCGATCGTTACGGCTGCCGAATATTTTGCTAAGTATCTTTACCATTTATAAATGTTAACACAACCTGGGACAGTTGAATTGAGGGCGGAAACCAAAACTACGGAGCGAGGGGAGAGCAGGCACTTAACGTGCTGCATAGATAAATTTTGCTGGGTCTATCACTCGGTCTTTATAGAGAACTTCAAAATGCACATGGGGGCCGGTTGAACGTCCGGTGCTACCCATCAACGCCAGACGTTCGCCTTTTTTCACGGTATCGCCGAGCATGACTAGGTTTTCCTGATTATGGGCGTAACGGGTTACATAGCCGTTGCCGTGCGTGACTTCAACCATCTGTCCATAACCGTATCTTTCTCCGGACCAGGTGATAATGCCGGACGCAACGGCAATAACATCGGAACCCAGTTTACCGGCAAAATCCATGCCCTCATGCTTCTCCTGCAGACCGGTAAAAGGATCGGTCCTCATTCCGAAAAAGGACGATATCCAGCCGCTCTTGATCGGCCGTCCTGCGGGTAATATCTCTTGTTGCAGGTTGCTATCCATATAAAAAGACTCCATCACGCGCAATTGCTGTTCGCGGTCATCAAGTTGGGCGGCCAATTGGTCCAGTGATTGCAGAAAATCCGGGATTTCAATCTGCTGGGATGGCACAGTCTCGCTCACCGGTCCTCCCTGTGCAGGCGGGTTAGTAAAATCGAATTCGCCTTTATCAAGTTTTGCGACGCCGACCAGACGTTGCCCCAAGGCATTGAGGCGGATGGTCTGTGCCTGCAACTGACCCAAACGCACCGCCAGCGCATCCATGGTCTCACGGGCCTTGTTCGAGGCCTGCGCGATCTCGTCACGTTGACGCTGCATTTCAATCTCCCAATCCTTTGGCAAGAACTGGTTTTGCGCACTCAGCTTGCCGAATTGATAACCGGCATACATAACAAAAGCAGGGATAAACACCAGTACGAAGGTGCACAATGCAACGGCACGGCGCTGGCTCACATTATAGCAGGCCGGTTTTTTAGAATTTTTTGTAAATAGTATGATGTTCATCTATGCTTTCCGTATAACATTCATCTATTCGAAATCAATCTCGGCGCTCTGACGGTAATTCCAATCACTATGCGGACTCCAAAGCACGTTAACAAATTTCTCTCCGGGTCTTCGGACAATCTTCATCAGCTCGTCTCTCATTGCTCACAATTGCAACACCTGACCCGCCTTGTCCGTGAATTTCTCCCTTCACCATTAAATCAGCATTGCCACGCCGCCAACGTCAGAAATCAGCAACTTATCCTGCATGCCGATTCGTCCGCGTGGGCTACCATGCTGCACTACCAGACACCTGCACTGCTTGAACACTTAAGGCGGCAACCCGGTTTAGAATATATTAGCAATATTCGCACCAGAACCATGCCGCACTATCAACGCAAATCCGGCATAACACCGTCATCATTCGGGCTGTCAGACAGTACTGCCGCACTTATCGGGAGTCTCGCTGACAGCATGTCAAATCCGGCGCTTAAAGAGGCATTATTACGGCTTGTCAGGCACTCGGCCGATTCTTCGAGGAAATAAACCATGATGTTCCCTCGGCGTATAAATAGTTTATCGGCAACCACGGATACCCCGGTTACCCATATTATTTTCAGGGAAGCTCTGATTTATTCAGAGTGTCCCGCCGCACAGGGAAGTGCGGCCATTTTTCAATCGTATAAAGATCGAAAAAATGAAGCAAATGGAAAACCACGTTTTTCCATTTTCGTGCTCTGATAATTCACGGATGAATTATTCAGAGTTTCTTTAAGATCAGGTCACTGGGATCGGCTGTACAAATGAAATAGGCGAATGCTCGCTGTCATCAAATGTCACCAATTCCCATGCCGATTTATCCGCCATCAAGGTACGCAATAAATGATTGTTCAATGCATGTCCGGATTTGTGGCCGCTGAACGCGCCAATCAGGCTATGCCCCAGCAGATATAAATCACCAATGGCGTCCAGCACCTTATGTTTGACAAATTCATCTTCGTAACGCAGGCCATCTTCATTGAGAATTCGATAATCATCAACGACGACGGCGTTGTTTAAACTGCCGCCCAAGGCAAGATTCTTTTCACGCAACCATTCGAGATCACGCATAAAACCGAAGGTGCGTGCGCGGCTCACCTCTTTGACAAACGAGGTCGTTGAGAAATCAACGGTAACCTCCTGGGTACGGTCCTTGAAGGCGGGATGATTAAAATCGATAATAAAGGAAACTTTGAATCCCTCAAAAGGGTCGAATCTGGCCCATTTGTCCCCATCCTCAACGACCACCGGCCGCTTGATTCTGATAAAGTGCTTCGGCGCCGGTTGATCTTCGATACCTGCAGATTGGATCAGGAACACAAACGGACCCGCGCTGCCATCCATAATCGGTACTTCCGCAGCGCTGAGATCGACGTAGGCATTATCGATCCCCAAACCGGCAAAGGCCGATAACAGGTGTTCTACGGTGGAAATGCGCACGTCGCCCTTGGAGAGAGTGGTGGAAAGCCTTGTATCTCCTACATTTTCTTCCCTGGCCGCAATCTCGACCGGTGGATCGAGGTCGACTCGCCGAAACCTGATCCCGGTATCGGCGGCGGCTGGCCGGAGTGTCAGATAAATCTTCTCGCCCGTATGTAAACCTACGCCTGTTGCTCTGATAACGTTCTTGAGTGTTCTTTGCTTAATCATTATGTATAAATGCCTCATTTACCAGGCCGGCATCCGGTCCGGTGACTCTTGTTACTGATTTTCGGGCGAATAGTAGCATAGCAAAAACACCCTGCAAAGGAACAAGCTCACATTTTATCGACAAAATCCGTAATTTATTTAGCCGATAGACCGGCTTATGTACATTTATACACGCCCTTGATTAATCGGCCTGCCGGCGCAGAAATGCCGGTACATCCAGGTAATCCAGGTCCGCGTTATCATGCAAAGCCAGCTGCTCGGCTGCCATTTGATTACGGATAACCGTTGGCCGGTCCAGCTTGTGATAATCCACTTCGCCTGCATTATTCTTGACCAGCCTGATAGGTTTATCGGCAAACTTCTCATGGTGTCCGAGGCCGGTTGCAACCACGGTCACACGCAGCTCATCGTTCATATCGGGGTCGATCACCGTGCCCACTACGACAGTGGCATTATCCGAGGCAAATTCCTTCACGGTATTACCGACTTCCTCGAATTCACCGATGGACATGTTCAAGCCTGCCGTAATATTCACCAATATGCCGCGCGCACCGGCGAGGTTAACATCCTCAAGCAATGGGCTGGCAATAGCTGATTTGGCGGCCTCGGTTGCGCGGTTTTCACCGCGTGCGTGACCCGACCCCATCATCGCCATGCCCATTTCTTCCATCACGGTACGGACATCGGCGAAGTCCACATTGATCAATCCCGGACGTGTAATCAATTCCGCAATTCCCTGTACTGCACCCAGCAACACATTATTCGCGGCCTTGAAGGCGTCGAGCAATGAAATATTCTTGCCCAGTACCGTTAACAGCTTTTCATTGGGAATGGTAATCAGCGAATCGACATACTGAGTCAATTCCGTTATACCGTCTTTTGCAATCTGTGAACGCTTGCTGCCTTCAAACGGAAACGGTTTCGTCACGACGGCAACCGTCAATATTCCCATTTCTCTGGCGGTCTGGGCCACGATGGGTGCGCCACCGGTTCCGGTGCCGCCGCCCATGCCGGCCGTAATAAACACCATGTCGGCGCCCTCCATGATCTCAATAATCCGGTCACGGTCTTCCAAGGCGGCTTGTCTGCCGATTTCCGGATTGGCCCCGGCGCCCAACCCTTTGGTAACACTGCTTCCCAATTGCAACACGGTACGCGCCGATGAATTTTTCAATGCCTGGGCATCGGTATTTGCACAAATAAAATCCACACCATCAATATTGGCCGCCACCATATGTTCAACTGCATTACCACCGCCGCCGCCGACGCCAATTACCTTGATTACTGCATTCTGGCTGTATGCATCCATTAGTTCGAACATCGCTTATTCCTCCTTATTGGTATTGTGAATTTTTAAAATAGCCTTGATACAAATATTCCTAAAAATTTCCTTGAAACCAGTTCCTCATCCTTTCCCACACACCCTTGACACCACCTGAAACCTTTATGTTCGGCCGCCTGACATGGCGTTGCTGATGTCCATAGATCAAAAGCCCGACGCCTGTGGCATGAATGGGGTTTCTCACCACATCCGCCAGACCGGCGACATATTGGGGAAGTCCCAGACGTACCGGGGCATGAAAGATCTCCTCGGCCAGGTCAATCACGCCTTCCATCTTTGCACTGCCGCCCGTAAGCACAACGCCGGCGGCAATCAAATCTTCGAAACCACTGCGGCGCAGTTCCGCCTGGATCAAGGTAAACAATTCCTCATAACGCGGCTCGATCACTTCGGCCAGGGTTTGACGGGCGAGGCGGCGTGCCGCCCTGTCTCCGACACTGGGCACTTCGATCGTCTCTTCAGGATTGGCAAGCTGGGTCAATGCACAACCATATTTGACCTTGATCTCTTCGGCATATTGGGTCGGCGTACGCAACGCCACTGCGATATCATTCGTCACCTGATCGCCGGCAATGGGGATCACAGCGGTATGGCGAATCGATCCGTCGGTGAACACTGCAATATCCGTAGTACCGCCGCCGATATCGACCAGGCAAATACCCAATTCCTTTTCGTCTTCGGTTAATACCGCGTGGCTTGACGCCAGTTGCTCGAGGATGATGTCGTCCACCTCAAGGCCGCAACGCCGCACACACTTGATGATGTTTTGTGCCGCGCTCACGGCGCCGGTGACCATGTGCACCTTCGCTTCCAGGCGCACGCCCGACATGCCGATCGGCTCCTTGATACCCTCCTGGTTATCGATAATGAATTCCTGGGGCAGGATATGCAGGATCTTCTGGTCGGCCGGTATGGCCACCGCCCGCGCCGCATCGATGACCCTTTCAACGTCACTGGCGGTAATCTCGTTATCACGAATGGCGACGATGCCATGTGAGTTGAGACTGCGGATATGACTGCCGGCGATCCCGGCGTACACAGAATGTATTTCGCACCCGGCCATCAATTCGGCCTCTTCGACCGCACGCTGAATAGACTGGACCGTAGACTCGATATTGACGACCACTCCTTTCTTGAGGCCCCGCGATGGATGAGAACCTATGCCGACTATCTCGATCTTGTCGTTATGGGTGATCTCGCACACAATAGCGACGACCTTTGAAGTGCCGATATCCAGTCCGACGATCAAGTCTTTTTCATCTTTTTTGGGCATTTATTTTCCTTTTTCCCTTGGTGAAATACGCCGGTTAACCCAGATCACTATTGAAAACCTTTTCCTTTGGAATATTCCATCTCACCACAAAGCCATTGGTGTAACGCAGATCAATCTCTTCGATCACCTGCGATTTACCTGCCAATACCGCAGGATAAAAGCGGCTAAATCGTTGCAATCGATCCATGGCATCTTGCCGTCCCAGCACCAGCTTGACATGATTGTTTAGCGAGATATGCCACGCCCGCCGCTCATCCAGCGTCAAGCTGTCAATGGTTAAATCATGCGGCTTGAGTACATCATTCATGGCGCGGTAGGATTCCATGACATAGGATTCGCTTCCCTCCGGTCCTTGCACCTGCGGAAGTCCGCTGATTGCCTCAACACCGTCGGGAATAAATAATTTGTTGGCGGCGTTGAGCAGGCCATTGTTCCCCCAGCGCGCAACGGCGGTTTGCTCATACACCGTGATACGGATTTCATCCGGCCATACACGTCTGACTGTGGCCGTGTCGATCCAGGGTATGCCCTGCAGTGCATGCTGAATATCATTGACATTGACGCCAAAAAACCCCGCTTTCAGATAGGGCGCCACAAGCACACGAATATCGGATGCGTTGACATGCTTGAAGCTGCCCTCGATAGTCACGGTGCGGTATGGCAATGTTGCCGGATCAAGCAATCTGCCCGCGCCTAATTGGGTTAGATAGATGATGCCGGAACCGAATATCAGAATACTCATGATACGGAGCAGCCATTTTCTCTTTTCCTGATCCAGAGCTCTGAAAAAACGGTGCGTGGTTTTAGGCCGTTGACGCCGCATTTATGCCATGCTCCGCTGTCTTTGTCTGACAATGCTAGTCTCCAGAATGCGCCATGTCAGTTCGTCAAAATCAATGCCTGCCGCCTTGGCCGCCTGTGGCACCAGGCTATGGTCAGTCATACCGGGTATGGTGTTGGCCTCGATCAACCAGGGCTTATTGTCTGTGTCGCAAAGGAGATCGATACGTCCCCAACCTTCACAACCAAGCGCTTCGAACGCCTGCAGGGCCAGCCTTTGCAGCGCATGCTCCTGTGCCTTGTCCAATCCGCAGGGACAGATAAAGCGCGTGTCATCAGCGGTGTATTTCGCCTCATAGTCATAAAACTCACGCGGCGTTTCGATGCGGATCAACGGCAGTACCTCGCCCATCAAGATGGCTGCGGTATACTCGCTGCCAATAATCCATTTTTCCGCCAACACACTGTCATCAAGCTTTTGTGCCGCCTTCCAGGCGGCGGCGATATCGGCGGCATGTGTCACCTTGCTGATACCCAGACTCGACCCTTCATAGACAGGCTTCACTGCCATAGGTAGCCCGATCACCTTGGCAACTTCCTCGAAATTACTATGTTCATCGATGATGGTGTAAGCCGGGGTTGGCAAGCCGGCGCCGCGCCATAATTGCTTACTGCGCAACTTGTCCATACTGAGGGAAGAACCCAACACGCCACTGCCGGTATAGGGAATCCCCATGATGTCCAACCCCCCCTGGATGACGCCGTCCTCACCGCCTCTGCCATGCAAGGCGATAAACGCGCGCTCATATTTTCCTCGTTCCAGTTGCTGCAAGACATCATCACCGACATCGATGGCAACGGCATTGATGCCACGGCGTTTGAGCGCCGCCAATACAGCGTTGCCGCTTTTAAGCGAGATGTCGCGTTCAGCAGACCATCCGCCCATCAGGACAGCGACCTTGCCGAAATCCTTGGCATCTTGTATCACAGGTTTATATACGCCTTTGCCTGATTGAGATGGCACCCGATGGCCATCAATTGCACTAAAACGGCCGTCAAGAGGTGCAGGCCGCTGAATACCGACAATATGGACTTCCGGTTGCAGCTTGACGCCCTGGGCCTTTTCGACGGTATCCACAACATGGATGATCAATGCCTCGATATCTGCAGCGCTGGCTTTGCCGGTGTTAATAATAAAATTGGCATGTTTGTCTGAAATGCAGGCACCACCGATACAATAACCCTTCAGTCCACACGCCTCGATCAGGCGTCCCGCATAATCTCCCGGTGGATTACGGAACGTTGAACCGCCGCTTGGTTGTCCTGTAGGTTGAGTGACGTTACGTTTTTCCAGCAGTTCTTTAATCAATGCACTGCTTTGTTCGCTATTACCCGTCGTTAGTTCAAGATGAGCGGCAATAAACCATTCACCCGCTACACCCCGCACCTGACGATATTCCACCTCGAATTCCGCGGGCTTGCGCAAAAAACGCTGGCCATGGCGGTTAATGGTTTCCACCGCCTTTACCAATGTCCAGGTCTCGCCGCCGAAGGCGCCTGCATTCATCGATAGCGCACCGCCCATCGTGCCGGGAATACCCACCATAAATTCAGCACCCGTCAATCCCAAACGTGCACAGTAACGCGCCACTTTTGCACATGCGACGCCTGCCTCGGCGCGCACGATCCTTGCATCGAGTTGTTCGATTCCATTCAGAACGCCGCTGGTGCATATGACCGTCCCATCGATACCGCCTTCACGTACCAACAGGTTGCTGCCGAGGCCGATCCAGAATATCTGTTCATCTTCCATGAGCTGATTTAAAAACACGGCCAGATCATCGGCATCCTTAGGCTGGTAAAACCGTTTTGCCTTGCCGCCCACCCGCCATGAGGTATGGCGGTCCATCGGTTCGTTAAAACGCAATTGACCTTGGAATGCCGCGCCGTTGTATTTGATTTGTTTGGTATCCTGTTCGGTCATTAGCACGATGACATCCCCTGCTCTTCGAGTTCTCCGGCAAGCCGCGCCGCTATATTCCCGATATCCCCGGCACCCAGCGTCAGCAGGATGTCGCCATCGTTCAACAATACCCTGAGCGCCGCCGCGAGTTCCCTGCTGTCTTCGACAAACACCGGATCGGCCCTGCCGCGGGCGCGAATGGCGCGGCATAATGACCGCGAGTCTGCACCGGCGATGGGCTTTTCACCCGCCGCGTACACGTCCAGCAGCAGCAATACATCAATCTCGGAAAGCGTCTTGGCAAAATCTTCAAACAGATCCCGGGTACGCGTGTAACGGTGCGGTTGAAACACCACTACCAAACGCCTGCCGGGCCAGCCTTCCCGTATCGCGTTGACGGTTGCGGCAATTTCCCGTGGATGATGTCCATAATCATCCACCAGCAAAATCTTGCCCGCCGTGGTCGTGATATCGCCATGCACCTGCAGGCGTCTGGCGATGCCCTGGAAACGCTGCAAGCCCTGTAATATCGCATCATCGGAAACGCCCAACTCATGGGCGACGGCGATCGCAGCCAGGGCATTCAATACATTATGTTTGCCGGCCAGATTCAATGTAACGTCCAGCCAATTGCGGCAATCACGCCGCGATACCTGAAAATATGAACAGCAATCTCTCTGGCGAATATTGGTAACGTAGATATCCGCATTTTTTGACAAGCCATAGGTTAACAACGGGCGCGAAATCTTTGTCAGTATTTTCTTGATGACAGGATCTTCCAAACACACCACCGCCAGGCCGTAGAACGGCAGGTGATGCAGAAAGTCGATAAAGGCGTCCTGCAGGCGGGAGAAGTCACCTTCATAGGTCGCCATATGATCGGCATCGATATTCGTGACCACCGCCAGCATCGGTTGTAAATGCAAAAACGAGGCATCGCTTTCGTCCGCTTCGGCAACCAGATACTTTCCCGTGCCCAGGCGCGCGTTACCACCGGAGCTATTCAAGCGGCCGCCTATCACAAAGGTAGGATCAAGCCCGCCTTCAGCCAACAGGCTGGCGATCAAACTTGTAGTCGTGGTTTTTCCATGGGTGCCTGCCACGGCGATGCCATAGCGGAAACGCATCAATTCGGCCAGCATTTCTGCGCGTGGCACTACCGGAATACGCAGACGCTTGGCCTCTATCAATTCCGGGTTATCATCATCAACAGCGGTTGACCTGACCACTACATCGCAATCTCTTACCAGACGCGCGTCATGACCGATGGTAATTTTTAGGCCCAAGGCCGCCAAATGATTGGTCATCGCATTTTCATGGATATCGGAACCCGATATCTGATAACCAAGATTGAATAACACTTCCGCGATGCCTCCCATGCCGGCACCGCCGATGCCGACGAAATGGATATGTTTGATACGGCCCATGCGCGGGTTACTGTCAGACCACTCGTTCCGCATATCCGTTGCCGGACTGTTTTTTACAATGCGTAGTGTATTAGGCATGGGCGGCCTCCATGCATAGCGATGCGACATATTGCGCGGCGTCAGGCCTGGCCATGCGGCGCGCCGCCAGCGCCATGCTCAGCAACCGTGACCTGCCCGGACCATAATCCTCCACTCTGATATCCTGATTCATATACGATGATGTGCGGGGTACCGTCTCGATGTACTCTTTCAGTAACCGGCTCAAATAGTCCGCCGTCAGATCTTCCTGCCTAATCAAAACAGCGGCATTGGCCTCCACCAGATAGGCGGCGTTATGTGTCTGGTGATCGTCCACTGCATAAGGGTAAGGAACCAGGATTGAGGCCACCCCGGCCGCAGCCAGTTCGGCAATCGTCAGCGCCCCGGCACGGCATAACACCACGTCCGCCCATTGATAGGCCTGTGCCATATCATCGATAAATGGAACGACTTTGGCGGCGACGCCTGCCTCCTTATATATAGTATGGGTCATGCCGATATTGCGGGCGCCGGCCTGATGCCAGATATCCGGCCGCTTGTCCTGGGCTATTTGTTTGACAGCCTGTGGCACCACCACATTCAGTGCCTGCGCTCCAAGACTCCCGCCCAACACCAGTAAACGTAATGTTGCGGAACGTCCTTTGTAACGTACTATCGGGTCTTGCAATAACGCTATCTCTTTGCGTATCGGGTTCCCCGTCACAACGGGCTTGTACCGTTCCGGCAGCGCTCCGGGAAAGGCCTCCATGGTTTTGACCGCAAACCGGGCCAGCATTCGATTCGTCAATCCGGCAATGGCATTCTGCTCATGGATCAAAAGCGGTTTGCGTAATAGCCAGCTGATGACGCCACCGGGACCGGCGGCGAAACCACCCATGCCGAGTACGGCCATCGGACGGCAACGCATCACGATAACGAATGCCTGCATAAGGGCAAAGAGAAATTTAACCGGCGCCAGGCACCAACTCACAATGCCTTTGCCGCGCAGTCCGCCGATCTTGATCCATTCCATCGGGATACCGGCGCGGGGGACAATCTGGGCCTCGAGTCCCTGACGTGTCCCCATCCATGTCACCTCAACACCTTGCGCACGCAATTGCTCGGCAACGGCCAACGCCGGAAATACATGTCCGCCCGTGCCGCCTGCCATTATCAAAATACGTGTTACCATTTACCCAGCGCACCTTTTAAGGTTGTGAATCGCGCGCCCATCATCGTATTCGCGCTTTTCCTGCGCCCGCTGTTTTTTCTTGGCGCCTGCTTGGTCTCATAGTCGACGCGGATCAATAAGGCCATCACCATGCACATCACCAATAAACTGCTGCCACCGTAACTCATAAACGGCAAGGTCAGGCCTTTGGTCGGCAATACCCCCATATTGACACCGATATTAGTAAAGGCCTGGACGCCTATCCACAAACCAAGCCCATAGGCAAGATAAGCTTCGAACTTCTTTTCAACCCGCTCGGCGCGGCGTCCGATCATGAATGCACGCATCACGATCACGCCAAAAAGGAAGACGACAAACAACGACCCGATCAATCCAAGTTCCTCGGCCATCACGGCAAACAGGAAATCGGTGTGGGCCTCCGGCAGATAAAACAATTTTTGCACGCTATTGCCCAGACCCACGCCGAACCATTCGCCCCGCCCGAATGCAATGAGCGCCTGCGTTAACTGGAAACCGCTGGCGAACGGATCCGCCCAGGGATTCATGAAGGTTGTTAGACGCTCAAGGCGATAGGGAGAAATGTAGATCAATGCCGCCAGCGCCAACGCAACACATATTATCAGCACGCCGAATTGCCACACCCGCACACCGCCAAGAAACATCATCCCCATCGCGGCGGCAAGCATGACGGCGGCCGAACCAAAATCCGGTTCCGCCAGCAATAAGGTGCAAATCAAGGTCAATATCAACATCGGTTTGACGAAGCCGCGCACCGCGGTGCGCACCTCATGACTGCGCCGTACCAGATATCCGGCCAGATATATCAGGACAAACAATTTAACGAACTCGGAGGGTTGCAGATTAAAGATTCCCAGCGCCAGCCAGCGTGCGCTACCGTTCACTTCGTGGCCTATCCCCGGTATTAACACCAATCCCAATAACACGATGCTCAATATAAGCAACAAGCCGCTGGACCGTTGCCAGTAATCCAGCCGTACACGCACCAGTACGGCGGCGATCGCCAATCCTATCCCGGCATACAGCACTTGCCGCAGCAGATAATAGAGCGGCTGATCAAACTGGCGGTCCGCGATACTGAGCGACGACGATCCTACCATGACGATCCCCAGGCATAACAATGAAAATACCGCGAATAAAAGCCAGGTATCGATATTGATGCCATCGTCATTCATACGCCGGCCGTTTTTGCGCCGGACATCCGACTTGCGCGCCATGGCTTGCACCGTCATAACAACAGATCCTTCACTGCTGCAACGAAGACCCGACCGCGATCTTCGTAATTTACAAACATGTCGAAACTTGCGCATGCCGGAGACAACAAGATCGAGTCGCCGCTTGTGGCGTAATGGCTTGCCTGCTGCACGGCATCCTGCATATCCCCGGCGTGAACAACCGGCACAACACGATCCAACGCCTTTTCAATGAGGGGCGCATCGCGCCCGATCAACACCACCGCCCGGCACTTTTGTGCTACCGCCTCTTTTAACAGCGAGAAGTCCGCGCCCTTACCCAGGCCACCGGCAATCAATACCGCTTTGCCGTTCAACCCCTGCAGCGCGGCTACCGTAGCGCCGACATTGGTGCCTTTGGAATCGTTGTACCATGTCACGCCGTCCCACTCTGCGACCCACTCCATGCGGTGGGGCAGACCCTTGAACGACTTCAGAGCCTTTAACATTGCACCTTGCGGCAACCCGGCGGCATCGCCCAGCGCCAGTGCCGCAAGCGCATTGGAGACATTGTGAAAACCATTGATATGCAACTCACTAACCGGCATCAGGCACTCCCCGCCTTTTGCCAGCCATAATTCGCCATGCCGTTTACGCACCCCATACTGGCCCGGTTGCGGCACGCCGCTGCCGAAGTACAATAATTTACGCGCCGCCGGTGTATGATTTTTCAACAACGGATCGTCAGCGTTGACAATGACCGCACCGTCACCTCGATAGATACGCAGTTTGGCGTCAAGATATTCTTCCATCGTACGGTAACGATCCAGATGATCCGGACTCAGGTTAAGCACCGCCGCCGCGGTACAATTCAAAGACATGGTTGACTCAAGCTGAAAACTCGATAGCTCGAGCACATACAAATCGGGCGGGCTGTCTGCCAATAAATCGAGCGCCGGCATACCAAAGTTGCCGCCCAGCCGGACAACGCGTCCGGCCGTGCGCGCCATTTCGGCAACCATGGCACTGACCGTGCTCTTGCCATTGGAACCGGTAATGGCGATGACAGGCGCATCGGCATGCCGGGCAAAAATCTCGATATCGCCGACGACAGGAACACCGCTATCAATGATCTTCGCAATCTCCGGGTCATATAACGATACCCCGGGGCTGATAATGATCTGGTTACATGATTCCATCACCGTGGTATCAAACCCGCCGAGCAACAATTCGGTATCGGGAAACTGTTCGCGCAGCGCCGGCAACTCCGGCGGCTGTTCACGGTCGTCCATGACGATAAAAGGCACGCCTTGTTTGGCCAGAAAACGTGCGCAGGAAAGGCCCGTCTTTCCCAGGCCGATGATCAATGTCCGGTGTTCGTAATCTGATTTTGTGTATTTACTTTCCGTCATGATCGCAGACACTTCCCACAGATAAGATGTTTGCAGGGTCTGATTCATGCCATCAATACCCTCATAATCAATCCCCATCATCTGATCTTCAGGGTTGCAAGACCCACTAGCACCAGGATAACGGTAATAATCCAGAAACGTACGATAACCCGCGGTTCGGGCCACCCTTTGAGTTCAAAATGATGATGCAACGGCGCCATGCGGAAAACACGATGACCGGTCAACTTGTAGGATAGAACCTGGATGATGACCGAGGCCGCCTCGATAACGAACACGCCGCCCATTACGAATAATACGAACTCCTGACGCACCACGACCGCAATCACGCCAAGGGCCGCCCCGAGCGCAAGCGCTCCGATGTCCCCCATGAAGACCTGTGCAGGATGGGTGTTAAACCACAAAAATCCCAGTCCGGACCCGACCAGGGCGCCACAAAAAACCACGACGTCGCCGACACCCGGGACATAAGGAATACCGAGATATTCGGCAAACTTGACGTGGCCCGTCACATAGGCGATGACGCCCAGCGCGCCGGCCACCATTACCGCCGGCACAATCGCCAGGCCATCCAGACCATCCGTCAGATTGACCGCGTTACTCGACCCGACGATAACGAAATAGGTCAGCACGATATAGACCCAGCCGAGATTAATGGCGACATTTTTAAAAAAGGGAACGATGAGCTGAGTTTCAATCGGCGATACCGCGGTAACATAAAGAAACACCGCCGCACCGACTCCCGCGAGCGACTGGAGAAAAAACTTGCTGCGTACTGATAGTCCTTTGGAATCACCCAACACCAGTTTTTTGTAATCATCCAGCCAGCCTATTGCGCCGAAGATCAGTGTCACAATCAATACTATCCACACGTAACGATTCGTCAGGTCCGCCCATAACAGCGTGCTCACGGCAATGGCGACGAGAATCAAGGCGCCGCCCATGGTTGGCGTGCCGGCCTTACTGAGGTGGGTTTGCGGACCGTCCACACGGACATGTTGTCCGATCTGATAATAACTGAGCCTGCGGATCATGTAGGGACCGACGACGAATGAAATCACCAGCGCTGTCAGCACGCCCAGGATGGCACGCAACGTCAGATACTGAAAGACATTGAAGCCGCTGTAACTTTGCGCCAGATATTCCGTTACATAAAGCAACATACACTAACCTCCGAACCAGGCATCCTTGGCACGAATCACCCCATGTGGACCGCCTCCCAATTCACCGGAGGCATTCGAGGCCACCGGCTCATCGTTACCGGATACCAATACCTGAACAACCTGCTCCATGCGCATAAAACGCGATCCTTTGACCAATACCATGATTTCGCCATTGGACTCTTTGTTCAATTCGGTGCACAAGGCAACGATCAGGTCGTCCTGGTCCGCAAAATGATGGGCGCCCTTGCCGAATGTCCCGGCAGAAATACTTGCCTGTTCACCGACTGTATAAAGCAAATCTATGCCGGTAGCGCGCGCTTGCCGGCCCACCTGTTCATGGAATGCCCGTGATGCATTCCCCAACTCACCCATGTCGCCCAACACCAGAATCTTTTTGCCACGATGCGCCGCCAGGACCTCAAATACGGGCCGCATCGAGCCGGGGTTGGCATTGTATGTATCATCAACCACAAGACTATGATGAATGCCTTTCTTTAATTGCAGACGGCCTTTCACGGCCTGCATGGTCTCCAGGCCTGATTTGATGTCACTCAGAGTTGCCCCTAGCGCCAGCGCACCGGCAGCGGCAGCCAGGGCATTCATAATATTATGCTTACCGGGAAGCCGCAGGCTGATATCAATGAAACCGGATGGCGTATGCATCTCAAAGGTATATCCGCCATATGTATTCGCATGCATTTCCCTGGCGGTCAGGTCTGCGGGATTATGGATCCCAAAGCTGACACTGCGATGCTTGCCAACCATGACACGCCATAATCCAACACGCGAATCATCGGCATTGATAATTGCCGTACCGTCATCAACCAGGCTATTAAAAATCTCGCCTTTGGCACGCGCCACGCCGGATATATCACCGAACCCTTCCAGATGTGCCGGTGCGGCATTGGTAATAATGGCCACCTGCGGCTTGACCAGCGAACTCAGGTAATTTATCTCTCCCGGTCCGTTTGCCCCCATTTCAATCACGGCGTAACGATGATCCTCTTCGAGACGAAGCAGCGTTAATGGAACCCCGATTTCATTATTCAAATTACCCTTGGTGGCCAGCACCGGTCCGCCCTGGCCAAGGATCGTCGTCAACATTTCCTTGACGGTCGTTTTGCCGTTGCTACCCGTAACCGCAATGATCGGAATTGTATATCTGGAGCGCCATGTCGCGGCCAGACGCCCCAGCCCCATGCGTGTATCCGCGACGAGTAACAGTGGTAAATCGGTTTTGACCTTTCTGCTCACCATAGCTGCCACCGCACCTTTCACCCTCGCCTCGTCAACAAAATTATGCGCGTCGAAATGCGGTCCCTGTATGGCAACGAACAAGTCACCCTGCTTCAAGGAGCGTGTATCGGTACTTACCGATTCAAACGCTACATTATCACCCAGTAGCTTTCCATCAAGGGCTTCGATTACTTCGGACAACATCATACCCGCCCCCGGAAATGTATTGCCGGTCCAATATGCAACCGGCATTTCTTATCACTTGTCATGCAACCTCCTTAAGTAAATTACTCACCTGACAGCGATCACTAAACGAGAGCTTTTGATCACCCACCAACTGATATTCCTCATGCCCTTTACCTGCAATTAAAACAATATCCCCCGGCACAGCGTGACGTATGGCATAAGCAATCGCCGCGCTGCGATCATGCATCACATTGACGGCATCACGTGTCGTCATACCGGCAAGAATATGTGCGATGATTTGTTCCGCATCTTCAAAACGGGGATTATCATCGGTTATCACGATGCGATCGGCATAACGTTCTGCGATGGCCCCCATCAACGGCCGCTTACTTTTATCACGGTCACCGCCGCAACCGAATACACACCACAATTGGCCCTCACAGTGCTCACGTAATGTGCCTAACACCTGCTTCAGCGCATCGGGGCTATGTGCATAGTCCACGACCACCAGCGGTTGTCCATGATCACCTCTAAAATATTCCATGCGCCCGGGCACCGTGTGGATATTCGCCAGTTTTTTCACCGCCTCATCCAACGGTATTTCCATCAATAACAACATTGACAAAGTGGCAAGCAAATTGCTGGCATTAAACCGCCCCAGCAACGGGCTGCGTATATGGTCCTGCCCCCATGGGGTCATGACATGCATCTCCAAGCCGTTATTATCCATGCGCAATAATTTCCCTGTCACGCGGGATGCATGGCGTCGTTGATGACTGACTGACAGATCAACATCCGTTCGTTGATCCATCACGCTATAACTCAACAACTTCACGTCCACCGCTAGTGCATCGATAATTTTACGTCCGTATTCATCGTCATTGTTTATCACCGCAAAGCGCAGCCGCGGTATTTCAAACAAACGCTGTTTGGCAAGCGCATAGGTGGATACGTCTCTGTGATAATCCAGATGATCATGACTCAAGTTGGTAAAGATCGCGGCGCCAAAGTCCGTGCCCGTTACTCGTCCTTGATCGAGTCCATGCGATGACACTTCCATAACCACATTGCGTACGCCCATGCCGCGCATACCGGCCAACAGGGATTGCAAGGTGATCGCATCCGGGGTTGTATGTTCCCCCGGTTGTAATGAACCGTAGACACCGTATCCGAGTGTTCCTATCACGCCGCAGGTATGCTCCGGCGTGGTCAATGCCTGAGCCAAAAAATGACAACATGACGTCTTGCCATTGGTGCCGGTAATCCCTATCACAAACAAATCACGTGAAGGATGATCATAGAAACGCGAAGCGATAACCCCCGCCTGCTGTCTGAGTCCGGCAACACCAAATACCGGTATGCCAGCCTCCTGTATTTCCACCACTTGTATATCGGACTCGGAGGTATCTGATGTAGACGGTGAGGTTTCATAGGCAACCGCGGCCGCGCCCGCCCGGACTGCATGTTCGATAAATTCACCGCCATGCCTTGCCAGGCCCGCACACGCGAGAAACAGATCACCCGGACGGGTACGGCGGCTATCCATGGACAAACCGCCGATATCACGTTCATTCGCGGCATCGACTTTGGAAATATCCTCGAGCAGTTTGCTTAGCTTTATAGAATCAACGCCGTGCGCCATTGATGACTCCATCATAAGCCACTCGCGGCTATGCGCAGATCGCTTTGATCACTCACAGAGGAATCACTTACAGGGGTATATTGGACCATCTTGTTTTTACCCGCTGTCTGGTGTGCCGGCACATCATCGGGCGCAATCCCCATCAGGCGCAGTGCGCCGGCCATCACCGTGGCAAATACCGGTGCCGCCACATGCCCGCCATAATATTCTTCATTGCGCGGCTCATTGATCACCACCACCATAGCCAGGCGTGGCCTGCTGGCGGGGGCAATACCCGCAAACATCGCGATATAATGCTCATTGGAATACCCGCCGATACCGGATTTCTGAACAGTGCCGGTCTTGCCCGCGACATGATAACCTGCGATCCGGGCCATCACGCCGGTGCCCTCAGTCGTGATAACCTTCTCCATCATCGCCACCACCTGTTGCGCAATTTTAGCATCAATAACGGATTCGCCACGCGGCACTTCATTTACCATTAAAAATGAGACCGGTTTCATACGTCCTTTATCCGCCAGCACCGTGTAGGCATGAGCCAACTGCAGCGGCGTAACCGACAGGCCATAACCAAATGACAAGGTAGCACGTTCGATATCATGCCAGCGCCAATAATCGCTAAGCAGGCCACCGACTTCTCCGGGAAAACCACTGCCGGTCAAAGCGCCAAATCCAACGCGTGAGAACATGCCCCACATTTGCTTTGGCTCAAGCGATAAGGCAATCTTGCTGGCGCCTACATTACTGGATTTTTGTATGATAGCAGTAACATCGATACTTCCGAAATTGCGGATATCACGCACCGTGTTTTTGCCCACCCTGAAAAAGCCCGGTGATGTGTCGATGAAGGTATGCGGATGGAATTTTCCCGTTTCGAGCGCCGCAGCGACAGTAAACGGCTTGATCGTCGAACCCGGTTCGAAAACATCGGTTACCGCACGGTTACGGTAATGATCACTGTGTAACGTACCGCGGTTATTCGGATTGAATGACGGTTGATTCACCATCGCCACCACTTCTCCAGTTCTGACATCGAGCATCACCGCCGATCCCGAACGGGCATTATGCTGAAGTATGGCCGCCTTGAGTTCGCGGTAAGCAAGATACTGAATGCGCCGGTCAATGCTCAGTTTTAAATCCATCCCGGGCGCAGGTTCTTCGATACTTTCAACATTTTCTATAACTCTGCCCAAACGGTCTTTAATGACCCGTTTGCTGCCGGGCGTTCCGCGCAACCACTTATCATAGGCAAGCTCCAAACCTTCCTGGCCGGCATCATCGATATTTGTAAAGCCTACAATATGGGTGGTCACTTCACCGGCGGGATAATAACGGCGATACTCACGTTGCAGGAAAATTCCGGGGATATTCAACGCCATTACCTGTTGCGCAATTTCCGGATTGATATGGCGCTTTATGTAGACAAACTCGCGTGCTGCATTGTCCATCAAACGGCGTTGCAGATAATCCGGACTGATGTCGAGCATTCGGGCCAATAGCGGCCATGAATCACGCGCCATAATAACTTCCTGTGGATTGGCGCACACCGAATCAACGGGCGTACTGATGGCAAGCGGTTCACCGTTACGGTCCGTGATCATGCCGCGATGCGCCGGCATATCCAGGACACGCAGATGCCGCGCATCTCCTTGTTCCTGCAAGAAGCCGTTATTCATCACCTGCAAGTCCACTGCACGCCATAGCAGGAAAAATATCACCATGGCCAACAGCCCCAGCACTATGAAATGCCGCGCAGGGTGTATGAGCTGGGGCTGTCCGGTCATGGCGTTACGATGACCACTTTATCAGGCGTTGGTACCTGCATACCCAACTGACTGCGAGCAAGACTCTCGACCCGGTTGGGAGTTGCCCAGGTGCTTTGTTCCAATTGCAACTTGCCCCATTCGATATTTAAATTATCCCGCGATGCTTTAAGCGCTTCCAGTTCAACAAACAATTTACGGCTTTGATGCTTGGCATAGACCACGCCCAGCGCCGAACCCACTACCCACAATACGATTAACAGCATGACAACGCGCTTTTCCAGCATCATGCAATCTTCTCCGCAATACGCATGACGGCACTTCGCGCCCGCGGATTCGCCGATATTTCCTTTTCATCCGGAGAAACGGCTTTGCCAATCCTGCGCAACCTTGGCCGATAGTCGGCCGCTTTCACAGGCACCGCCGCAGGAAACTCATCGCCACGCGATTGCTGTCTTATAAAACGTTTTACGATCCTGTCTTCGAGGGAATGAAAACTGATCACCACGAGACGTCCGCCTACCGCAAGTATATCGAGCACCTGTGCCAGACAGGCCTGTAAATCATCCAATTCGCGATTAATGAAAATCCTCAAGGCCTGAAAGGTCCGGGTGGCGGGGTCCTTGCCTTTCTCCCAGGCGGGATTGGCCCGCGCCACAATGGCTGCCAACTGGCCTGTTGTTTCAATCGGAGTGGTTACCCGGGTCTCGACAATGGCACGGGCGATGTGTTTTGCATACCGCTCTTCGCCATATTCCCTCAGTACCTTTACTATTTCGTCTTGCTTCGCCGTCTTCAGCCACATCGCAGCGGTGATCCCCTCGCCCGGATTCATCCGCATATCCAGGGGACCGCTCTGTTTAAAACTGAAACCACGTTGCGGATTATCGAGCTGAGGTGACGACACCCCAAGGTCGAGCAGAATACCGTTCACCTTTCCTAGTAGTCCCTGGCTTTCAACGAATGTCTTTAACATTGCAAACGAACCCTGTTGCATCACCACACGGGAATCCTTATCAAACATCTCTATTCCGCTGCGCACGGCATCCGGGTCCTTATCCATCGCCAGCAGCCGTCCTGCAGAACCCAGTCTGCTCAATATTGCCCCTGCATGCCCGCCCCGGCCGAACGTTGCATCAACATATACCCCGTCCGGCACCACCTTGAGCACCTCCAACACCTCATCCAGCAAAACCGGACGATGTAAATAATCATTATTCGCCATTTACTCCCATTCTACTCAGAGCGAAAATGTTTCCAGCTCGGCTGGAAGCGGTAGCTCTTCTTCCTCAGATGCAAGCCATCTGTCGCGGCGTTCCTGCCAGGCCTGCTCATCCCATAACTCAAATTTATTACCTTGACCAATCAATACAACACGCTTATCCAATGCGGCAAATTCACGTAACGGCGGGGGTAGTAAAATTCTGCTATGGCCATCCATCTCGCACTCGGTGGCATGACCAATCAATAATCTTTGTAAGCGGCGTGTCTGTTTATCAAGATTTGGCAGGCGTGCAAGTTTACGTTCAATCTCTTCCCATTCCGGCAGCGGGTATACCAACAAACAATGATCACGATCGACAGTAATGACAAGCTGGCCATCGCAATGCTCCCTGAGGCGCTCGCGATACTTGGTTGGCATCGCCATGCGGCCCTTGGCATCCAGATTAAGTGCATTGACTCCCCGAAACACAGTGTCCTCCCAGCCAGTAAATACCACTATTTACCACTTTTTCCCACCTTGTGACACTATATACGTCCTAACACACCTGTCAAGAAAAAATTGGTCATAATCCGAGTAATTTCCTCCTTATCAGACAGTAACTTAGAACAAAATCACCCAAACCAAATTCACGTTGATCACCAGGATCAAATACTAAAAATAAGTAAATCAGAGAGTTGATTTTAAAAGCTAGAGTAGAAAATTAAGGAACATCAGATTTATTCAGGGGTTCCTGCGATACAGGGAAGAGTGCAAGCGCAGGGTGCTATCGCCGTTTTTTTTTGATCTCGCAAGAGATTGAAAAATGTAGCAAGGCAAAAACCATGGTTTTTGCTTTGCGTCGCTGAATAATGTCAGGGATGAATGATTCAGCGTTTCCTTAAATTTTAGCTGGCCAGATCAGTGCGGTACGCACAAAATCAATACGAATTCAATAATGTCTCGATTGGAATTAGAACAAAGAGGTGTTTGAAGGTATTGCGCCCGGGCTTAAATCCAAACCGCCAAGTGAACGATTCATTTAAACAGAAATAGTGGGAGCCGGCCGATAAGCCGGGTTCTGTCGAGAGCAGTCATTCATCTGGGATACACGTCACCATGTACCTCGTGCGACCTACCCGGGAACAGTACGGGCCGTACTATTGTTCCCCTATTTGGTCTTGCTCCGGGTGGGGTTTACCCTGCCACTGATGTTACCACCAGCGCGGTGTGCTCTTACCACACCATTTCACCCTTACCTGACCGCAAAATCCGGTCAATATGCCCGGTAATCTCGTAGTTCGCTATATAGAATACAGGCACCATCAAAATAACAAGCATATACTAGGATTCAGTGGTCAGGCGGTATATTTTCTGTGGCACTTTCCGTCAGCTCACGCTGCCCAGGTGTTACCTGGTACCCTGCCCTATGGAGCCCGGACTTTCCTCCATACAATCCTATTAAAAGAACGTACAGCGACTGCCTGGCCGACTCCCGGTCACTAACTTACAGGTTTCGAGCAGTAAGTTGCAAGTGATTTTCAAAACAAGTCAATGATAGCGATCTTATGGAGCCTGTTTTCAGGCCTTGTTCAATTTGACTGCAAGATCATACAGCAGGTTCCGTTTTGCACCGGTGATCTTGACCGCGATGGAAACGGCCTGTTTTAAAGGCACCTCTTGTAACAGGATGCCCAGTATTCTTTCATATTCAATGGCATTTTCATTATTTTCAGATTCCGCTGTCCCTTGTACCAATATCACCATCTCGCCCTTCTGTTGATCTTTTTCCCCGCATACCCAGTCATATAACTCCGCCAGGCTTGCTCCCCGAACAGTTTCATGAATCTTGGTCATTTCACGAGCGATTACCGCCTGACGCCCTGCACCTAGTATTTCGCACATATCATGCAATGATTCCAGAATACGATGCGTAGACTCATAAAATACCAATGTAGCTGTTTCTTTGCACAACGCTTCCAAACGCCGCCTGCGCATTGCCGACTTGGCCGGCAAAAAACCTTCAAATATAAATCGATGGGTCGGCAGGCCCGCTACCGACAGGGCGCTGATCAGGGCATTGGGACCGGGGACGGGCATGACCCGGCAGTCCGCCTGGCGGGCCTGGAATACCAGATGATATCCCGGGTCGCTGATCAAAGGGGTACCGGCATCACTGATCAAGGCGATTGATTCACCGCCCAATAATCTCTGTATCAATCCAGGGCTGAGTTGGCGTTCATTATGCTCATGATAGGCGATACAGGGGGTTGCAATGCCAAAGTGCCTCAACAATGGCAGGCTATGGCGCGTATCCTCCGCGGCAATCAAGTCCACTCCGGAAAGCACCTCGATTGCCCGGGCGCTCATATCCCCGAGATTACCGATAGGCGTTGCCACCACATATAAGATGCCTTTTCTATTTGACACTTATATTCCTCATCAGGATACTTATAGAATCTCTGAATAAGTCATCCTTGCATTATTCAGAGGCGAAAAGCAAAAAATGTGTTTTTTGCTTTTCTACATTATCCAATCTCTTGCGAGATTGGATAATGGCGATACGTCCCTGTAACGCAGGAATCTCTCTATTAATCATAGGTTCCCTATATAAGACACTGAATGCAGCATTCTGTTACTATCCAGAGATTCCTTAGTGATAGTCATGTACCATCATGGTACAGCAAATATCGTATATTCACAGAGATGCTTCATATAATCTGCATCTAGCCTTGTACATATACATACTTATACAAAGATGCCAAATGCGCTGATAAAAATGAAACTCTTTCTGTTACTGCTGCTGGGCGTGCTGTTTATTCAAGGATGCGCCACCGGCCCCGCTGGCCGTCCGGCACCCTCGGAAGCAGTGATGCTGCAAAAGGCTCAAAAGGCGGAAAATCGTGGCAACCTTATTGAAGCAGCGGAAGAGTATAGCAAACTTGCAGCGCTGACTTCGGCGCTCAAACGCCCCGAATATCAACTGCGGGCGGCGGCTGTTTTATTACGCGGCAACTATATTGCCGAAACGAAGCAGATATTAACCGCGATTGAAGACAATAAACTCCATGCAAATCAGCGTATCCGCCACCATTTATTGACCGCTAAAATTGCACTTGCAGAAAACAAGCCGGCAGCCGCGCTTAAAGCACTCAAAGTAGAAACATCGGATAATACACCCGCCGATCTGGCCGCCGAATTGCACCTGCTGCGCGCCGATGCTTATTTGCGTTCCGGCAATCTCATAGAGGCCGTCAGGGAGCGGGTCATGCGTGAACCCTTCCTGCTTGACCTTAATCAGATCCCTGATAATCAAAAAATCATCTGGCAAACACTGATGTTAATATCTGAACATGCCCTGCAACAATTACGCATCGATCCTCCCCCGGATGAATTGAGCGGCTGGCTTGAACTTGCAGGCATCGCCAAGGCATCACAAGCACAACCTTTTAACATCGACCAGATGGTGGCGGATTGGCGCTTGCGTTATCCCCGGCATCACGTGTCGCAAGAGATTATCGATTCATTGTTGGCGCGGAAACTGGAAGAAATCCGGCGCCCTAATACCATCGCCCTGATACTGCCATTAACCGGACCTTATGAAAAACCCGCCGCCGCATTGCGCGATGGTTTCCTTGCGGCATATTACGGCCGTAAAAATCAAACTTACAATCCCATGGTTCACATCTATGATGCCGGAACGAACATCTCCGACATAAAAAATATCTATGCTCAAGCTGTTAATGAGGGCGCGGAATTCATTGTCGGACCACTCAATAAGGAAACCGTCAATAATCTTACCGCCAGCACCCGGATTACAGTGCCGACGTTAACGCTGAATTACAATGAATCTCCTGGAAAAATGATGGATAATCTCTATCAATTCGGATTGGCCCCTGAGGATGAATCACGTCAATTGGCCGAGCGTGCCTGGCTGGATGGACATAACGAGGCATTGGCGATACTGCCGGAAGGTGAATGGGGGCAACGCGTGTTTCAGGCATTCTCTGAAAACTGGCAACAATTGGGCGGTACGGTTCTTGAACAGCAACTCTACCCATCCGAACAAAATGATTTCTCCGCACAAATCCGCACTATTCTTAATCTTGATGAAAGTGAAGGACGGCACGAATCCCTGGAAAAATTATTGCATGAAAAATTAAAGTTCGAGCCACGCCGCCGCCAGGATGTCGATTTTATTTTTATGGCCGCCTTCCCACGCCAAGCCCGCCTGATCCGGCCACAATTAAAATTTCATTACGCAGGGAACATACCTGTGTATGCCACGTCGCACATCTTTACCGGCAAGCGCAATCAGCATACCGATCGCGATATGGACGACGTCATCTTTGGAGACATGCCCTGGGTATTCTATACCTCGGGAACCGCCCCATCGCTGCAGCAGAACATCAACCGCCAGTGGCCCGAAGAGTCCGCTCAATTCACGCGTTTCTTTGCCCTGGGCATCGATGCCTATAATCTTATTCCGCACTTGAATCATTTAAAGACTTACCCTTATGAACGTTACAATGGTGAAACCGGGATACTGAGCCTGGACGGGCATAACCGGATCTTTCGCCAAATATCCTGGGCCCGGTTTAAAAACGGCATTCCCCGCCCGCTTTAGGTTCGGCTCATGTCCATTGCCACTGCCAACACTCTTGCTCGCGGAAAACAGGCGGAGGATGTCGCGTGCCGGTATCTTATGGAAAACGGCCTGAAACTCATCGAAAAAAATTACAAATGCCGCGGCGGCGAGATCGATCTTGTGATGCAACATGATAACAGTATTGTTTTTGTGGAGGTTCGTTATCGTCATAACAACCGTTTTGGCAGCGGCGCGGAATCCGTGATTAAACGTAAACAGAAAAGGCTTATACTGACGGCATTGCACTATTTGCAGTCTCATAAAGAATCGGCGGGGTCTGCATCCCGGTTTGATGTGATATCCATTCAAGCCGGTTTCGACAAAACTGACATCGAGTGGATTCAAAATGCATTTCAGACGTAAGATATAATCAATTGAATATCGCCGGACGCTAATAGTCGTGACAGACCTTACGGGAAGAATAAAACGCATCTTCAATGACAGCGTTGAAACCAAACTGCAGGTTGTCGAAACCCTTGCGCCCGTGATCGCCCGGGCCGCCGAATTAATTTCGGCGTATGTCCTCAAAGACAGCAAGATTTTGATCTGTGGAAATGGTGGTTCTGCAGCGGACGCACAACATTTCTCCTCCGAATTGCTCAATCGTTTCGAGATAGAACGGCCGGGATTACCTGCGATAGCCCTGACAACCGATACCTCGACGATCACTTCCATCGCCAACGACTATCAGTTCGCCGATATCTTTGCCAAACAGATACGCGCCTTGGGACAAGCAGGGGATATCCTGATTGCCATATCGACCAGCGGCAGCTCGATGAACATCATTAATGCTATAAAAGCGGCTCAAGACCGGAATATGATCATTATTGCCCTGACGGGACGTGACGGTGGCGAAGCTGCCCGGCTTTTAACGGAAAAAGATATCGAAATCCGTGTCTCTGCTCACTCAACGGCGCGCATCCAGGAAGTACACATTCTGATTATCCACTGCATATGCGACATCATTGATTATCAATTATTAGGACAGGAGAACTAAGCCTTGAAAAAATACATTACAGCGATATCTGTCGGTCTTTTTGCCTTACTATCACTGCAGGGGTGTGCCCCTGTTATCGTCGCCGGTGCGGCAACCGGAGCCTCGGTTGCGAATGACCGGCGTACCGCCGGCACGGTGCTGGAAGATCAATCCATCGAATTAAAGGCCAGCGGAGCGATACGGAGTGATGATGCCTTATCAAAATCCGTCCACGTCTCCGTCACCAGTTTCAACAACATTGTATTATTGACCGGCCAGGCACCTACACGGGCACTGCGTGACCGCGTACTGAATCATATTCATGACATCGAAAAAATCCGGCGTATTCACAATGAGATTTCGATCGCCGAACCGACCGCATTCAAAATCCGCAGCAATGACACCTGGATCACAAC
>Ga0214472_10000369_pt1 | contig 56512 bp, 48 predicted proteins | sample RVTome_6_FD_207662 | JGI IMG/M metagenome (GOLD analysis project Ga0214472, IMG submission 207662) | Soil microbial communities from uranium-contaminated site in the Upper Colorado River Basin, Wyoming, United States - RVT140D175 | ecosystem: Environmental > Terrestrial > Soil > Contaminated >...
GAAAAGAAAACAGGGGCGCGTTACCGAAAGATCACGGCCTGTGCGAGAAGGGAAAAAGAGGGAAAGAAGAGCATTCTTTTTCACGGGAACGTCTGTGCCTGCTTGACCTGCCGGCTAATGGGTGACCCCTTTTTTTCGTGACCGGCCACGACAAGGGCGGGCTCGTGGCGATCGCGCAGATCGAAAAGGTGGGAAAAACCTCGCGTGTCATGGCGCGGAAGGAATTGAAGATCACCAAGGTCGCCGACCTCAAAGGATTGAAGATCGGCAACCAGGTAGGCTCCTCCATAGGCAACACGTTCGTGGACATTATCGCGCCGCGAGCCGGACTCAAGAAGTCGGATTATCGGGAGGTCAAGATGGACGTGAACGAGATGGTCGCCGCCGCGGCCGCAAAGGCCATCGACGCGTTCGTCACGGTCGATCCCTACTGCTCCATCGCCGAGGCCGAAGGGATCGCCACCACGGTCGTGAGCTTGTACGATTACGATCCGATGCCGGTCTACATGGCGGCCACGCCCGAGTTCATAGAGAAGAATCCCCAGGCCGTGGTGGACTACCTGAAAAGCTGGCTCGATGTCGGAAGGGATTTCAAGCAGAACCCCCGCAAGACGGCGGATGTCATCTACACCTTCTTCACCGAAAAGGGCTACAAGATGAGCCGCGAGACCTTCAGCAAGGCTCTGGGCAACGTTGAGGTCGACGTCGGCTTTCCCAAGGACATGCGCCCCTATTTGCAAGAGATCGCCGACGGGCTGCTCAAGGAGAAAAAAATCGGCGCCATCCCCGACTGGAACAAAGCACTCCGGCCGCAGTTCATGGAGAAAGCGCGCGGGTGATATACTGTGCCTGTCTAAAGGGGGAAGCAACCACAGTCACGATCTGAGTTACCATGACCACAATCCACGATATCATGCAGGTCGGCGTCGGCGTGCCGGACCGCGAGGGCTTCGAGAAATTCGCCCGCGATCTGCTGGGATTTCCCGCCGTCCGATCGCCGGACGGCAAGGTCACGTACGTCCGGGCGGATCGATTTCAGCATCGCATCGCGGCAACGGCGGCGGCGCAACCGGTGTTGCGCTACCTGAGCTTCGATGTCGGCGGCGCTCAACAGCTTGCCGATTGGCAAACCAAGCTCGCGGCCCAGAGCATTTCGTGGCGCCGCGGCACCGCCGCGGAGAGCGCCGAACGGCAGGTGGCCGATTTTATCGAATTCGCCGACCCCGATGGGCACCATCTGGCGCTGGCGTACGACTTCGCGGTCGCCGACGAACCAGTTCGCTACACCAGGGAATTAAGCGTCCGGCGCTTGGGCCACGTGCTGCTGACCGTGCAGGACACGCAGCGCGCGCACGATTTCTATACGAGTCTGCTTGGCTTTCGCCTGAGCGACTGGGTGATCGTCGACGACAAAACTCGTCTATGTTTCCTGCGCTGCAACGAGCGCCATCACAGCATGGCCTTCGCTCCCTGCATGCCCGGCAAGTCTCCCCGGCTGCAGCACGTCATGTTCGAAGTGGAATCGCTCGACGACGTCATGCGCTCCTATCACTTCCTGCGCATGCGCAAGGCGCCCATCGGCATGGGGCCCGGCAGACATATCAATTGCCGGACCGTGCATGTTTACGTCCAAACGCCCGGCGGATTCGCCGTCGAGTTCGGCTGGGGCCACCGCAGACTCGACGACGCCACCCATCAGCCGATCGTCTATCCGCCCGGCAGCCCCATCGACATTTGGGGTGGCGACATCCAGAGTCCCGAATTCGAACTCGGGTAGCTGACGCTCGGTAAGACGAGGCATGGAAAGGACAGCGCCGCGAGCCTGAGACCAATCGGAGTTCAGACAATGATACTGCAAGAACTTCTGGGCATAGAGTTGCCGATCATTCAAGCACCCATGGCCGGGGTGCAAGCTAGCGCGCTGGCGGTGGCGGTGTCCAACGCCGGCGGCCTCGGCTCGCTGCCCTGTGCCATGCTCAGTCTCGATGCCATGCGCAACGAGCTGGCGGCGATCAAGGCAGGAACCGATAGGCCTTTCAACGTGAATTTCTTCTGCCACGCGGAGCCCGAGCCCAGCGCCGAGCGCGAAGCGCTCTGGCGCGCCGCGCTTTCGCCGTATTACGAAGAATATGGAATTGATGTAAACGCCATTCCGGCCGGGCCGGGGCGCGCGCCGTTCAGCTCCCAAGCCGCCGACGTGCTGGTTGAGTTCAAGCCCGCCGTGGTCAGCTTTCATTTTGGTTTGCCAGCGGCCGGCTTGCTCGCGCGAGTGAGAGGTTGGGGCTCGAAGATACTCTCTTCGGCAACGACCGTTGAAGAGGCGCGTTGGCTCGAAGCTCACGGGGTCGATGCCATCATCGCGCAAGGACTCGAAGCGGGCGGACACCGCGGCATGTTCCGGTCGGAAGAGCTCACTACCCAAGTCGGCACCTTTGCGCTGTTGCCGCAAATTGTGCGGGAAGTGAAGCTCCCTGTCATCGCCGCCGGCGGCATCGCGGATGCAAAAGGTGTTGCGGCTGCGATGGCGCTCGGCGCAGCCGGCGTACAGATCGGGACGGCCTATCTACTCTGTCCTGAAGCGACCACAAGCGCGGTGCATCGAGCTGCGCTGAAAAGTGAGACCGCGCGTCACACGGCGCTCACGAACCTTTTTACCGGCCGGCCCGCTCGCGGCATCGTTAACCGCGTCATGAAGGAGATCGGCCCGATCAGCACCGCTGCGCCCGCCTTTCCTTTAGCCACCTCCGCCATCGCGCCCTTGCGCGCCAAAGCCGAAAGCCGAGGCTCCACCGATTTTTCGCCCCTCTGGTGCGGCCAAAATGCCAGCGGATGTAAAGAGATCTCGGCCGCCGAACTCACACGGGCATTGTCCGCTGATCTGTAACCAAATATATTTGAAATTTACCGAAGACAAGCCGATGGGAAAAGAGTGTTTCTCGCGCAAAGAACGCCAAGATGACGGGCTGAGGGCTGTCATCCCGACCGGATGCGAGGGATCTAAGAAAGATTTCTCCCTTCGGTCGAAATGACAAAGGGTCTTTCTTTGCGAACTTAGCGGGCTTGGCGCGATAAATTTCTTAAACTCGTTTTGTGAAACAATTGCCTGGTTAGTATCTACGTTTCCGACGTCGGAATTCCGGCGCCGCGGCTCTTGAGCCAGATGGCGTGACTCTCACGCGGGTATGAACGGAAGAAGGAGATAGGCCTCGCGGTCCGCGCCGAGGTGCAAAGCTGTCTTTCCGCCGAAAATCTCGCGCCGCCGGTCGCGCGGGTCGTCGTGCAGGAATGGCCCGCAACCTTTGAGCTCGTTCTTGAAGCTCGCAATCCGTCCACCGCTTGGGCTCGAATACTCATAATCCTTCCCGCGCACGGTGAGCCCAATCCGGTAGCCGGCGGACACCACGATGGAAGTCGGCCAGATCTCGACGTCAAGCTCGACGATCTCGCCGGGACTGAGCGGCTGTATTTCATCATGGGGATGGTATGGACGGTACGAAGTGCTCAACTCAAGAGCGAGCTTGCGATGCGACGCGCGCAGCCAGCCTTGACTGATGGGCGTGTGCGGGTCGATGGCGCCCTGGAACACGACCTCGTTCCCCTCTGGGGAGAAAATGCGCAGCACGAGAAAGATGTCGGCGTCTTCGGTCGAAGACGAGACGAATAGCTTGGCTGCTGAAGGCCCGGTGATCTCGGTCTCATCTTCAAACGGCTGCGACATGAATGTAACGCCATCGCCCATCGCTTCGAACTCAATGCGTCCCTCGGCACTCACGGGCGTCCTGCTGAGGCTCCGATCGGCGGGATTGAGGTAGAGCTTCGTCCATGTTATGCGCGCGATGGGCCACTCGTGTTCCATGCGCTCGACGAACCTGTCGATGTGACGAATTTGCAGCCGGACGCGCGGCTCCTCGGCCCAGCCGTTGTCGATGCCTTTCAGGGAATAATCGAAGAAGCGCTTCTGTAAGAAACGCCCGTAATCGGTATAGAAGTGCGTCCAGTGCTCCCGGCCATGCAGCTCCAGCCACTTCTGCTGTGACGCAGCGCGGACGAATCCCTCGACGTTTCCGCGCAGATGCAACCCCTGTCCGCCCCAGTTTCCCGCGGACAAAAATGGTACCGTAATCTTCGCCCAAACCGGCGAGCGGGCCTTGTGGTAGTCGTCGTCGAGCGGATGAGCAAGGATATCATTGCCGAGTTCGCAGTGATTTCCGGCCAGCCCTTTCTCCGAGAGCGTTTCCACTCCGCAGGCGAGCTCACCGGTGACTCGGCTGCGCGGGCCGTGCTCGCCAAGACCATGCTGCACGGTCTTGACCTGCATGTCGTACCAGTTCGCCCAGAAGGTGCAGAGTATGCCGCCGTGATGCGTCATGTCGCGGTACCAGTCGGCGGCGCCTTCCCAGATGCACATCGCCGCGAGGTGCGGCGGTTGCAAAGACGCCACATGCCACTGGTTAATTGCGTAATAAGAGATGCCGTTGAGGCCCACCTTGCCGTCGCACCACGGCTGAATCCCGGCCCACTCGATGCAGTTGTAAAAATCTCTCGTCTCGCGCGGCGAGAAGTGGTCGATGTACCCCGGCGAGCAGCCGCAGCCGCGCGAGTCCACGCGCACGCAGACGTACCCGTCGGGCACCCACTTCTCCGGATCGACGACTTCCCAGCTCTGGTATTTGTTGCTTGAGCCCGCCGCCACGTCCGGGTGATCGGCGATCATGCGCTCCCACTGGTTCGGGTAGCCGTCCTGGAAGGCGAGCCCTTTCGCGTAGGGACCATAGGTGAGAATGACCGGGAATTTTCCCTCGGCAATCGGCCTGAAAACATCCGCTCGCAGAACGATCCCGTCGTCCATCGCGATCGGCAGGTTCCACTCGATCCGCATGCGGTCCTTGATTTCAGTCCGATGCTCCATCCTAGGCTCTTAAAATCACCCAACTTGTTTCACATTCCTCAGTAGCTTCACAACATCACCACGTGATCGCCGCTATCACCGGCTTTTGCTCTTGTCAATCGGATCAGGTGTCGTATAGCATCAGGTCGCCGCCTGTTAAGGTAGTAGTCCAGTTTGATTTCAACGCCGCATCGATGTAGGGGCAGGCGTACGTGCCTTCCGAACGGGCAACCACATAGGGTTGCCCCTACTAGACATTTCGTTCGCCTTGGAGTAAGGGGAGATTTGACCTAATCGGGCCAAGGGAGGGGAAAATGCCTTTTTACAAGATTGCCGAGATGCAACAAAACCCCCAGACGGCAAACCCGCTGCAATTCGCGAAGACCGCCGTCGGCGAATTCATGAAGGCGGGAATCGTCACGAAACCGGACGAGGAAGGCCCGCCGCTGCACATGCATCCCAACGAGGAGCAGTTTACTCTCGTGCTCGATGGCAAGCTCCACTTCGTCCTCGGCGACGAAGAGCGCATCTGCGAGCGCGGCGACTTGATCCACATTCCCCGCTTTACCAACCACAGAAGCCGCGCCATCGGCGGGCCGGCGGTTTTCTTCACCGTGAAGAGCCCCGCCGGCGACGGCGACCTGGACCAGGACTACAACCGAGCCGAGGGCGCCGAAGAAGCGGAAAAGCGCTTCGCGGCAGCGAAGAGAAACAATTTATAAGCAGCTCCTGTAACAACCCGGTAGGAGTTTTCGGTGAATCGAGCTATTTAATCTCTATGGGTGTAATTCCCCGCAGCTTGCTGCGCCGCGGTTCAGGCGTAGGATGGGTTGAGCGGTAGCGATACCCATCGTTCCCCGCGGTGGGTATCGGCGCTTTGCGCCTCCACCCACCCTACAATTTCGCTCGACATGCCTTTGCTTCGATACCCCGCAGCTTGCTGCGGGGTAATTCAATTTTCACCGTCACTTCATTTCTTTCTTACTGGGAACTTGAGCGAGCAAGAACTTCAGGGTTCACCGGTGACCGAGGAGGCTCGCCCTTGAGAGCCCGCGCTACCTCTTCTGCGGCTTTGGACTGAAGCTCGATCACCGACTCGCGGGAGTAGAAGGCCAAGTGAGGTGTGAGAATTACGTTCGGCAGTTTGCGCAGCGGATGATCCGGTGGCGGCGGCTCGACACCAAGCACGTCGAGGGCAGCGCCGCCCAGCCTTCCTTCTTTCAGCGCAGCAGCGAGGGCCTGCTCGTCCACGGTGCCACCGCGCGATGTGTTGATCAGAAAAGCGGTGGGTTTCATGCGCGCCAGCTCGCGCGCGCCGATCAGGTTGCGGGTTTCCGGTAAGAGCGGGACGTGAATGGAGATCGTGTCCGACTCGGCAAGCAGGCGGTCGAAGTCAGCAGCCTGCACGCCAAGACGGGCCATCGCCTCTGGGCCAAGATAGGGATCGCACGCCAATACGCGCAGCCCAAACGATTGAGCTTTCGCTGCGACGGCGATGGCGATCTTGCCGAAGCCGACTAGGCCCAGCGTCTGCCCGCGCACCCGGCGAATCCCCGCGTGGGCGACGACGTCCCAGGCGCCGCTCTTCACCGCGGCGTCTGCCACAACGATCCGGCGCGCCAGCGCAAGCACAAGTGCGAGAGCATGATCCGAGACTTCATCGATGCAGTAATCGGGAACGTTGGTGACCACAATCCCGGCGCGCGTCGCCGCGACAAGATCGACGTTGTCGACGCCGATACCGTAGCGCGCGATGATCTTGCAGCGGCCGAGCTTTTCGATCACCCGCGCCGTCATCTTCGCGTAGCAGTTCAGCACCGCGTCCGCTCCCTGGGTCAGCTCGATAATTTCTTCTTCCGATTTGCACTGCCGCGGCCGCAGCTCGACCCCAAGAGGCGCGAGCAGGCGCTGCTCGGGCTCCAGCGATGGGAAGACATAGTCCGTGACGGCGACGACGAAGCTCATGGCGCACTGCCTGATCAGAAACCGGATGTGCAAGGAAGACATCGCCCTTATATCACAAGGGTGGGTGTTCAGGAACTTGATCCATGCGGGTATCTGACATAGTGTGCCGCCGTGATCGTTGTGAACGCAGCGCGGTGTGATCGCTGCTAGGAGAAATCAAATGGCCGAACGAAAGATCAGCGTCGCGGTGATCGGCACGGGGTGGATCGGGGAGATTCGCGCCAAAGCGTGCGCCAATCACCCGCTGGTGGAGAGTCTGCACCTGGCTGAGATTGATCCCGCGAAGCTCCACCGCATCGCCGAGGCGACCAGGGCCAAAACGGCCACCACCGATTACCGCGAGCTTCTAAGCCGGGATGAGATCGACGCGTTCATCGTCTGCACCACACCGGAGACGACGCACTATCCTGTAACTAAGGACTGTCTCCTCGCGCGCAAGCACACGTTGCTGGAAAAGCCGATGGGACTTGAGTTGAAAGAGGCGGACGAGATGATCGCCCTCGCTCGCCAGGCCGAACTCAAATTTACCATCGGCTACACGCAGCGTTTCAATCCAAAGTACGCCTACGTAAAGCAGTGCCTAGTAAACGGCACCCTGGGGCGTCCGGTCACCGCGCTGGTGAGCCGCAACGTCTCGCGCTCCATCGGCAACAAGATCGGCGGGCGCATCCGTCTCTCGCCGGCGGTGATGGAAGCGACGCACGACATCGATTTTATTCTCTGGTGTCTCGATGGGCTGAAGCCAACGCGCGTCTACGCGCAGTCGGTGTACCGGATCATGGAAGAGGCCCACGGTGTTCCCGACTGCACCTGGATCATGGTGACGATGGCGGACGGCACTGCGTTCACCATCGGCGCGGGCTGGACGCTGCCGCCCGGCTATCCGCACTTCTCGACGGCCACCATTGAGTTCGTCGCCACGGAAGGCGCCCTGCTGATCGACGACAGCCACCGCGATATCGTGCTCAACACGATGAAAGGCGGCATGGTTCTCCCGCTTTCCACGATGCCGGGCGAAGAGGTAAGCCACGTCTATCAGGGGCCCATGCAGGCCGAGACGAATCACTTCATCGAAGCCGTGGCGCTGGACCGTCCCGTGCTCGTGACGCCCGAACAGGCGCGGCAGGTGATGGAAGTCACCCTGGCCGCCGACCTTTCAGCCGAGCGCAACCAACCGGTCAGCTTACCGTTGGAGAACTGAGGCATCTTCCAACTTCCGAATCAATTGGATTCGCGAGCGGGCGGCAATACCGTGCAGCGGGTTGGTTAGGCAGTGATCTACGTCTCGCTCCCAGCTAAGACCCGATCGTCAATTATGCGGGATCCGCTTCGTGAATCTCTTGGCTGCCCTCATACAGCGCAAGTTCTTCATGCAGCCGCGCAATCATCTTTCGGATCCCCGCTTTGGTGAAACCTTTCGCGCCCAGCGGATAGCTCTGCTGTAAGCGGTGGAGTCTGTCCTCTAGTAGGTGTAACTCGTCCTGGGCTTTTTGGTACTGCTCGGCGTCGGTAATCATAATGGCACCTCCACGACTCCCTTACGACGACTATCTGATTCACGTGTTAGACTAAAAAACGCCACCCACTCTTCCCAATCAGTCTCATCCTCTGCAGCAAGGATTTCTTCTGGGCGACGCGTCAACAACATCTCTTCCAATTCCAGCGCGGGCGGATGTTCTTGCTCAAGCCGCTGAGTGAAATCCTGCGGGAGCAAGATAACTGTGTCAACATCTTGCGGCTCTTCTTTCACCGTAACGAAGCTGCCATCCACGAGCAAGCGCTTGGCTCCCACTTGCCGACCCAACTCAATCCAGCGACGAAGCCGTAGTGCCAATCGACGACGGCGACGACTCGATGAGCCAAAACGAAAAATCACGTCGGCTTCTGAGCAAACATGTACGCCTTCCGGCAAGTAGCCGTCCGGGCGAAACGGTGGAATGGGAGAAGTAAGCGGAGCCTGTGCCATATATGATGGCTGATTATCGCAGAGACTGGAGGGAAACTCCATCTGCAAGTGAATGGCTTTGCTGAACGCGACCGCTCCGCCGCGCGCCTTTTTCCGCGCGTCGGCTGGATGCTCTTGGTTGAGCTCATACCACCCGGAACACCGGAATCTGCGCTGCAATCCGTTCGAACTCGGAAAGCGGTGCGTCCTTGTGGACGGGCACGTGGGGCCGCGCGCCGGGCGCGCGCCTGAGATAAGCCTTAATTAACGGCGCGCGCACCTCGACCGTAACCTCCTCCAGTCGCACTTCCTCCCGGCGCCCGTGTCGCAGGCCAGCCCGCCCGCCGGCGGCACGGACGTTACGCACCCATTCCACGTTCTCACCTAACATCGACACCAGGTACCGCTGCCCGTCCACAATAGCCATCACCATTGGAAGCCTGAACACGCGACCCGATCGATGCCCGACGACCTCGAAGGATACCAAGTAATTTGGGAATAGCCCCAGCGCGTACAGAGCCGCCGTGCCGCGATTCACAACGCTCGCCAGCCGACTCGGGCGCCCACCCCGGTATAACCATCGCAGCAAACTCATCGCTTCTCCGTCAGGCTCGTTCCTTCACCGTCGCTCTTGAGGTCCAACTATTCAGTGGCCCGCATTAGCCTGCGAAAAATGCCGGTTGGCCGATCTCGGAACGCGGCGAATCCAATGAAATCTAAATCGACTGCAATATCCGTCAGTGACTTCGGCTTGTCAACAACTCGACGCGGCGCTTCCGTCTGATCGAAGAATGCTGTCGCAGTCCTCAATCACGATTAGGTATGGAATCTACTCTAGCCCAAGCAGCCGTGCGGCGTTGCCGCCGAGAATTTTTTCCTGGTCACCGCGGCTGAGCTTGAGCGCGGTGACCGCTTGAACCGGCCGCTCGTAGCCCATATCGAAGCAGTAGTCGCTTCCCATCATCACACGGTCGGCGCCGACGAGATCGATGAGATAGCGGAGCGACTCCGGAGCGTGGCTGATCGTGTCGTAGGTGAAGCGTCTGAGATAGCTCGACGGCGGGTTCTTCAGGGCTTTGCACTCCGGTCGAACCTTCCACCCATGGTTCAGGCGACCGATGAGATATGGAAAAGCGCCGCCGGCGTGCGGCAGACAAATTTCCAGCTTGGGAAATCGATCGAGGAGGCCGCTAAAGATTATATTGGCCGCAGCGACTGCGGTGTCAAATGGGTTTCCCAGCAGGTTATGCAGGTAGTAGCTCGTCAGCCGCTGGACTCCGATGACGTTCAACGGATGGAGAAAGATCGGAACTCTGAGCGCGTCAATGCGCTCGAAGACCGGCAGGAATGACGGATCGGTCAGCTCTTTGCCGCGAACGTTGGTGCCGAGATAGACGCCGCGGGCGCCGAGCTGGGTCACGGCGCGATTCACTTCATCAACGGCGGCTTCAGGATCTTGCATCGGCAGCGTGGCAAGAAAAACGAACCGTGCGGGATGAGCGTGGCCGGCCCCGGCCATCGCGTCATTGACGAGCCGCGCCAGGCGGTTGCCGAGAGCGCCATTCCCCCAGTAGACCATCGGCGGCATCAGTGAAAGAGCGTGGACGACTACGCCCTGCGCGTCCATTTCTTTTAGCCGCAGGTCGAGATCGTGGTAAGGCGCTGTGATAGGGCCGAACGCCACCTGCCCGGCGGCGATCAACGGTCCATCGGGACCGTGGTGGAGTCGCAGTCCGTAGCGTTCTCCTTCCGCCTCGATGAGCCGGAGATACTCTTCGGGAACGAAATGGGCGTGAATGTCGATTGCGCGGAACGTATGCGGTCGGGAGCGGCGCGCCGGCTTCGCGGCGCGCTTTCGTACATTCGATGTCTTAGTTCGTCGCTTAATCGAAGCCACTTGTCTAGTCGATGACGGTAATTTCTTCTATGGGAAATTGCGTCGTGACTTCCGGACCTTTCTCCGTGACCACCATCATCTCTTCCAGCCGTACACCCCATTGAAGCGGCTTGCCATGCTGCGTCTCCAGAGCAAAACTCATCCCCGGCTGAATCACCACGGGAAAGTCGAGAGAGTAAATGCGCGAGATCACCGGAGTGTCGTACTGAGCGAGCCCGAGGCCGTGGCCCCAGAGATTCGCTGCCGCCTGATCCTCTTCTTTATATCCCCAGGTCTCCATCGCCGAAGGCCACACCTCGGCGATCTCCTTGGTCGTAGCTCCCGGTGTGACTTTGTCGATCGCCCGATAGAGCCATTCGTAGGCGATGTTGTAATAGTCTTTTTGCTCCTGAGTCGGTTTTTTTCCGACGCAGTAGGTGCGATACATGCAGCTCTTGTAGCCGTTCCAGGTGACCGCCGCCATATCGATGATCACCAGGTCTCCGGGCTGGATGATTCGGTCTGAAAAATGTCTCCAGTTCGGCCAGCTATTGGGGCCCGAGGAGACGATGATGTCTTCTACGTCTTCGATACCCGGAATGCTGTATAGGAAGTTCATGGCGAAGGCCGTGATCTGATGCTCCTGCATTCCTGGCTTGATGTAATGGGAAATGGCCGTGTGGCAGCCGTCGCAGATGGCGGCGACGATGCGCATCGCCTCCAGCTCGTCTTCATTTTTAATTGCTCGCGCTTCCACCATCGGAGATGCGCCGTCGGTGTAATTGATTTCCGCCTCTTTAAAAGCGTTGATCATATTAAGATCGATGAAGTCGACTCCCAAAGGAGCTTTCTCCACGTGATACTTGCGCAACTCTTCCACGATCGCGTTGGTGAACTTCTTCACCTGCTGCCGCGAAGCGCCTCCCACCGCCCCTTTGATCCAAGAGTAGGCGTAACGCACGTTGTCGCGCGGAATCCACGGGCAGTGGCGATTGATCTGGATGCCGATATCGCCTTGCTCGAAAAGCACGGGCTCGGCGCCCTCGCATAGCAGCGCATAGCGAAGTCCAGGCTTCAGCCGGCACCAGCCCGGCGTGACGGTGCTGGAGATGTAGCGCACATTTTCATCGTACATCGCCAGCATGGCGCCCAGTCCGTTGCGTTTCATCGCCTCGCGGGCGCGATTCAAGCGGTACTTGCGCAGCCGCTCCCAGTTGATGCGCTGCTGCCAGTCGGTGCCGACCAAACCGAAACTCGATGTGCTGCGGGTTACCATTGAGGCCTCCTTAGCCATGAAGAAAAGAGATGATCCGGTAGCACGATCCGCCAAGCCTGCCGCGGGCAAGATTCCTTAGGGCGAGCCCGCCAGTTTTACTCTTAAGTCATCTTAGCGATGGTTGTCAATTCGTCGCAGACATAGCGTCCATCTGCCGTTGGTGATTGGTCTCTTCGACCTGCTGATTTCGGAACTGCATATTTGAATTCACATGGGCAACATTCTGTGGTACGAGGTAAGAAACTCATGGCCCCAAGAATCTTTGTCACGCAGCCGATTCCTGAAAAAGCGCTGGCTCGACTTCGAGAGCATGGGAGCGTAGAGATCAACGCCGATTCCGCGCATATTATCACGAAGCCTGAGCTGATGGCGGCGCTGCGGCAGAGCGACTACCTTCTATGCTTGCTCCATGACACGGTGGACGCAGAAGTGATCAACGCGAGCCCGAATCTCAAGCTGATCGCTTCGATGGCAACCACCCCCGCCGGGGTCGACGTTGCGGCGGCGACCGCGCGGCGCATTCCCGTCACCAGAAATCCTCCGCTTGTGACCGAGGCAACTGCGGATCTTCATTGGGCGCTCCTGCTCGCGGTGGCGCGCAGGGTCGTGGAAGGGGATCGCGCGCTGCGATCCGGCGTCTTCCCCGGCGGCCAATCGATCCATTTTCTCGGAGGTGAAGTGAACGGCAAAACCCTCGGCATCGTCGGCCTCGGCGCCATCGGCGAGGCCGTGGCTCGGCGGGCCAGAGGATTTGCCATGCGGATTCTTTACAACAAGCGCCACCGGCTCGAAGAGACGCGGGAAACCGAGCTTGGGGTTGAGTACCGAAACTTGGATGAACTTTTGAGCGAATCGGACTTTGTCTCGATCCATGTCACCTTGAGCCCCCAGACCGTCCACCTGATCGGCGAGCGAGAACTGCGCCGCATGCGGCCCTCGGCGTATCTCATCAACACGGCGCGCGGCCCCATCGTAGATGAGAAAGCGTTGGTGCGCGCGTTGCAAGAGCAGAGGATCGCCGGCGCCGCGCTTGACGTATACGAGCATGAGCCGAAGGTCGAACCGGGTCTCATCGAGTTGCGCAACGTGGTTTTGACGCCGCACCTGGGCAGCGCCGCGCTTGACACCCGCGAGCGGCTCGCCGGAATTGCGGTTGACAACATCATCGCCGTAATCGAAGGGCGCCGGCCGCCGAACCTCTACAACCCGGAGATTTACGGGACGTAGTCCTGAGTACTGAGTAACGAGTCCTGAGTCATGAGGTGGGTGGCGGGGGCTCAGCACTCAGGACTCAGGACTTTTCTCAGGACTCGTTACTCAGTAGTGCGAAAGGCCCCTTGCATGAAGCGAATCGGCATCATCGGTGTCGGCCTCCTCGGCAGTGCGGTCGCCGCTCGCCTGCTTCAGGGGAAATTCGTAGTGACTGGCTACGACACGCGCCCCGAGCCGCTCAGAGGGCTCAAGGCTCGGGGACTGATCGCCGCGCGGAGCGTTGCCGAAGCTATAGCAGAAGCTGAGGCTATCTTCACCATCTTGCCGTCGCTCGAAAGCGTCGAGGCGGCGATCCTCGGCTCTGGAGGTATTCTGGAGACGGCGACGCGCGGTGCCACGCTGATTCAAATGAGCACGATCTCCCCGGATCTGACGCGCCGTCTCGCCAAGGCTGCCTTGACCAAGAGCATCGGATTCCTCGACTCACCGATGAGCGGGACGAGCGCCATGGTCGCGCGCGGCGATTGCGTTATCTACGTCGCGGGAAACCGCGCGAGGTCGAACGCTTGCTTGCCGATTTTCAACGCCATCGCGAAAAAAACTTTCTACGTGGGTGAAGCCGGCATGGCGTCGCTCGCGAAGCTTGCCATAAACCTGTTGGTCGGTCTCAATACCGCGGCGTTGGCGGAGGCGCTCGTGCTTGGAGCCAAAGGGGGGCTGGCGCCGGCGTTGCTGCTCGATCTCCTCAAAGACAGCGCGGCCGCCTCGAAGATGGTCGAAGTCCGCGGCCCGCTCATGGCGCGCCATCGCTTCGATGCCCAGATGAAAATCGATCTGTTCTTGAAGGACTTCAAGCTCATGCTGGAGGAAGGGCGGCGCCTCGGAGTCGCGTTGCCGCTCACAAGCCTCACCCAGCAATTGGCCACGGCTGCGGCCGCAGCCGGACGCGGTGAGGAAGATTTAGCGGCCGTGGTGACAACTCTGGAAAGGCTTGGCGGATTGAAAGAGGACCGTCCCGGGCTGAAAAGAGACGCGGCACGCGGTTCTATTGCCAGCAAACGGCGCCATCGACAATGACGATCTCTTCCGATGAAACCAGAGAGTTCGTGCCGTCGTCCCAGCGCACGTTCACCAACTGCCCACCTTCACCTTCCAACTCGTAAATGATCGTTCCTTCCGTATCCTGACTGATGGTTCCAGTAAGATCCAGGATCTCCTGCGCCGCGCGGCAGCGCACTCCCTTTAGGCTTACGTCGATCATTTTCCTGCTCCCCTAATTTTCAACGAAAAACCCGTGTCCATTCGAGACCTGGAACTTTAATCATGATTAAGCGCCGAAATCAACGGGAAAACGGCAATCCGGCTTGCGAGCGTAAAATCGGGGATGATGAGGGTGGCTGACCAGGGTCGACGAGCCGGCCGCAAGTGTTGGCACCCAATCGGCGTCGCCCAAAGATCGCTCTCGAGTGGCAACCGTTCCGGTGATCGACTACGCGATCAGGACGAGACGAAGATCCATGACATTCGTGAGTGTGGGACCGGTGACGAGCAGGTCGCCAACCGCGCTGAGGAAAGTGTGCGAATCGTTTCTGCGCAGAAAATCCGCCGCATCGAGGCCCTTGTCCCGGCCGCGTTGAAGCGTCATGCCGTCGACGACGCCTCCCGCGGCGTCGGTGGGGCCGTCCGTGCCATCCGTTCCGCCGCTAAGGATAACCACGCCTTCGGCGCCGTCGATGGCAGCGGCAGCAGCTAAAGCGAACTCTTGGTTGCGGCCGCCCAAGCCCGCGCCGCTAACGGTCACCGTGGTTTCGCCGCCGGAAAGCACACAGGCGGGCCGTCGAATGGGATTGCCGGTCGTTATGATCTCTTTTGCGATGGCCACGTGGGCTGCCGCCACCACTTTGGCTTCACCTTCGATGAAGCTCGACAAGGCCAACGTGTTGTAACCCAACCCCTCGGCCTCAAGTCGCGCCGCCTCCAGCGCCATGCGATTATTTCCGACGATGACGTTGCGCACATGCTGAAAAACCGGGTCCCCGGCTTTCGGCGTCTCTTCGACCTCTCCCCTCGCGCCGGCTTCGAGGAAAGCTCGCACTCTCGGCGGGATTTTTTCTTTCAGCTTGTATCGCTCGACCACACGCAGGCAATCCGCAAACGAGCTCGAGTCCGGCACCGTCGGGCCGGAGGCGATGACGTCGAGGGAGTCGCCGACCACGTCGGAAAGAATCAACGAGACTAGCGTCGCAGGATAGGCCAAGCGAGCCAGTTTCCCGCCTTTGATTTTAGAAATATGTTTGCGCACGGCGTTGAGTTCGTGAATCGTCGCGCCGCAATCGAGCAGAATCTGGGTGGTCCGTATCTTGTCTTCCAGGGTTATTTGATCGACCGGACAAGGCAAGAGAGCCGACCCGCCGCCGGAGAGGAGGAAGATTACCAGATCTTCTTCCGTCGCTCGGCGTAAGAGATCGATAATTCGCGTCGTTCCCGCCACTCCCGCCTCATCCGGTAAAGGATGCCCGGCTTCGACAATGTCGACATGGCTGAGCTGCTGCTTGTGGCCATACTTGACGATGACGATGCCGGAGGAAATGTGGTCTCGCAGGAGTTCTTCGACAGCGGAAGCCATCTTAGCCGCGGCCTTTCCCGCTCCCGCGACGTAGACCGCGCGATACTTGGACAGCTCGTAGCGGACCCCGGCGACGTCAAGTGCATCCCGTTCGCGGCGCATCCAGTTCTTAACCGCATCCGCGGCGTTCGCGCGCTTTAAACCAGCGTCAAATATCGCCCGGGCATCTTCTCGGATCTGCGTTATCGAGCGCATGGTTTTCGATCCAAAACCAGAGCGGCGCGAGGCGCGCCTGAATCCAGGCAAAGCGCTATTTCATCTCGACCCAGGATGATCAATAACTGAAAATTTTCAGGAACAAAAGAAACGGGAGATGAAACGATCGAGATTGGCGCTAGAAAAGTCTGTAACCGCCGAAACCGTACTCGCCAATCCATTTGCCCGTTGCGGGGTCAAAGATATCGATGAGCATGTTCTTTTCAGGGTGGCCGGCGAGAAAACGAGAAAAAATTTCGATGAAGTGTTCCTTCTCACCTGCATCGGCCTGCAGAAAGCCTTCTCCGATGTAGAGTCTGTGCGGCCTTTTGCTGCCGTCCAACCGCACCCAGTAGCGGGAACCGTTGGAACCGAGTCGATCCAGCCACGCTTTGTATTCCAATATCCGGGCCTGGATCTCCTTAAAGTTGACCGTCTGAGCGGGAGAAAGAGCCGGGAACAGCAATGCGAACACAATGAGCGTTAAAACTGCTTTCCTTTTTAATCGCATCACCGCTCCCGGCCGGTTTTCCCTAATTGACCTTGATCTCAACGCGACGGTTCTTCGCGCGACCTTGTTTAGTCTTGTTGTCGGCGATCGGTTTGCTCTCGCCGAATCCCTGGCCTGAAACTCGGCTCGATTGAATGCCTTTCTTCACGACGTAATCTCTAACCGAATTGACTCGCCTTTGGGAAAGTTTTTGATTGTAAGCCTCCGTTCCGATGCTATCCGTATGCCCTGACAGCGCGGCCCTTTTGTCCTTGTTCTCTTTCATGAAAGCAACCAGGCGATCTAAAATGGCCCCGGCTTCCGGCTTGATGTTACTCTTGTCGAAATCAAAGAGCACATCATCCAAGATAATAGTCCGTTCCACCTTGGGCGCCGGCTTCGGTTTCGGCTTCGGCGCCGGAGGAGGAGGCGGAGGAGGAGGGGCCGGTTTCGGTTTCGGTTTCGGCTTCGGCGCCGGAGGAGGAGGTGGAGGAGGCGGAGCTGGTTTTGGCTTTAGATCTTCGGTCATCAGATATGCCAGTCCACCGCAAATCACAGCGCCCGTCACTGCGCCAATGGGAATTGCCGCGCCCTCACTGAGCCTATGGCCAGTGTTGTGGGTAATGATTCCCCCGGCCGCTGCACCCGCGGCCCCGCAAGTCAAAGCGCCAACCAGGGCGGCTTGGTTCTTCGTCAACACTCCTGTGCAGCCGCTGAGAAAAAACCCCAGCGCGGTTAGCGCAAGATACTTATTTTTCTCCATCATTGCCTCCTACGAAAATCAGCAACCCAAATTTCCGTCCAAACTAGTATAAGCTTCGTTTGTTGTCAAGGAAAAAATGGGGGGGGGGTTGGCCTGGTATAGCGCGTCAAAAAGACGCCGTATTCCGCGCATATATCGCAGCCGAAAACGATTTGCAACTTATTGGAGTGGCAGCGTAAAATGCAAGACCTACGGTTGATGCTGAGGCCAATTTCAGGATTGCGTTTAGCGCTGCCATCCAAGACTTTTAAACGCAGTCTCAAATGTCCAGGGCGCGCTCTTGTGCCACCACGTGGCAAGAATAATGGGCGGCACAGCTCTAGATGTTCCTACGCTGGCCCAGACTTTCGCCAATACTCGATCAACGAGTTCGGCGAGCAACTGGCGCGCGCGCCTGTGGGTATTGGCGGAGCGGCGATCTGTGGGCTGGCGGGCTTTGCCGCATCTTACGCCCACGGCTTGGCGATTCCATCAGTCCGCTACGCGGGATCGTTTCCGTATCCTGTTGCCCGCGGTCATTTTAGCTCGGAGGTGCAATGCGCGCAGCGCGTCGCCTTTATCGGAATTGCCGATAGGCAATGCGGGCAATCTTTGGTCGTGGGCGCTGGCGCCGACGCCGGTTTTTTCAGTGCGTTCATCTGGCGAATGAGCAAAAAGAGCGCAAACGCAATGATCAAGAAGCTTAGGATCGTGTTGAAGAAAATCCCGTAATTCATCGTGGCGGCGCCGGCTGCTTTCGCCGCCGCGACGCTGGGATAATCTTTGTCCGACAGATTGAAAAACAGATTCGCAAAATCGACGTTGCCCAGCAGCCGCCCGATCGGTGGCATGATGATATCGTCCACCAGCGACGTAATGATCTTGCCGAACGCCGCGCCGATGATGACGCCCACCGCCAGATCGACGACCGGTCCTTTCAACGCAAACTCTTTAAACTCTTTCAACATGGAACCACCCTCCCCTGTGTTTTTTTCCGAGACTTGATCGAATGCGCCCGCTCATCCAGCTCGCGCGCGGCAATATCCCGCGCCCCATCTGGCGCAGCGCCGTGGCGCCAGCAAGTACGAGGATCGAAACGGGCGCGGCGAGCAGGTCAAAGCCCGCTTCACGCTATGCCCGCGATTCTCAGTAAGTCAACCGGCAAGATCCGCTCCCATTGAGTTTTGGTTGGACGTTTATTGTCCGCCATTGATTGAACGTGTATCGTCTCATTATGACCGCATTGCTGCGCGTCGGCCTAAAGCTAGGTGTTTTTGTTCTCGTATTATTTGCCGGCGCTTACATCGCCCTGTTCTTTGCTTTTCGGTCGGCGAAATTCACGGGTTGGATGCGAGCGGAGCTGGCGCGGAGGACCGGCTTGGACGTGCGCCTGGCCCGGGTTGGATTCAGCCTCCCGTTTGGCGTCAGTGTCGACTCGGTGGAAATTTCCAAGCCGGGAGAGCTTTTGCTTAAGACTCGCAGGTTAACCGCGACCGTCAACCCGCTTGATCTTTTTTCAAAGAGCATCCAGCGCCTGGACGTCGAGGAACCAGTACTTCAACTTGATATCCAAGAACTAGGCAAATCCACGGAAAAAACCACCGGCCAAATCGCGCTACGCTATTTGAATGTTCAAGACGGCACCGTCGTCTTGAAAAAAGGAGCGGCAACCGTCTTCGAGCTGTCCAAGATCAATTTGAACGCGCAAAACTTTAACGTCGGAGGGCAAACCGGCCTAACACTTCGCGCCGATATTCCACGGCTGGACGGCGAAGCGGAATTGCAGATGACTGGCCGACCGCGCAACCTGGCAGCCGAGATGGTGATTCGTCCAAAGCAAAGCCGGAACTTGTTCGCGCGCCAAGAATCGAAGGCTGCGCCAGCCGACTGGGTAAGACTTCGCGCCAAGCTCTATGCGCCGGAGAACCAGAAGGCCGATGCGACGATCGAAAGTACGATGCATGATCTTACCCTTGGCGTCGCCAAAATCACGGGAGATCTCGATGCTCGGATAGAAATCGACGCCGATTGGAAGAGAGCGGCGTTTTCGGCTCGCGCCGATGTGACCGATTTCCCGAAAGCGATCTACCCCAGTGCTGCAAATCTACCGAACGGAAAGCTCACGGCAATTTTTGCCGGCGCTTTTTCGTTGCCGAGTAAAACGCTTTCGCTCACGTCGATCGAGATGGCTTCGACGATCGGTACCGGCACCGGAAACGGAGAACTTCAATTCGAGCCGCTGGCGCGCATTGCCAACGCGAAGTTGACGGTGCGGGATATTCCACTCGGCAATCTCAAGACCCTTCTGCCATCGCCGTTCAATCAGTGGATCTATCAGGGCCGCGGCGGGCTTGAGCTAGATTTCCGGGGCGCGTTTGGTGCGCTTGAGGTCAAAGGCGTGGCTCACAGCGATCCGCTCCAGATTCGCAGTGGCAGTATCAACGTGGGGAGCCTGGCCGTCGTTGCGCCTTTTGAATGGATCAAACCCGCGTTTCGCATCAAAGACGCGAAGCTCAATGCAACAAAGCTGGAGATCGGCGCGGCCGAGCGCTGGCAGGGATCAACCGAGCGTATAAACGCCAACGCCTCATTTAAATTGACGCCCAACGAGCCATTGAAAATTACCGGCGAATTCGCAGCCGCTGGGGCAAAATTCAGCTCGCCCGACGGCTCGAAAGTCGGTGAGAATTTGTCGCTGAACGGACTCTTTGAACTCACGTCGCATCCCAGTGAGCCATCGACGAGCATCACCGGTCAATTCCGCGCGGACACCGGCGAGCTTTTATGGAGCAAATTTTTTGGCGATCTCAAGACGCAGACACCCGTGCTTGAGCTTGACGCCAATTATTTGCGCGACCGCGATCGTTTTGACTGTCATCCTTGCAAATTGAATCTCGTGAATGTCGGCAGCGTCGACATCGCCGGTTTCGTCGAGCGCTTGAGTGATGCTCCTCATTTTCGCTTGCAGGCGCGCAGTTCGAACTTTCTGCCCGGCGGTTTTTTCGATTTTGCCCTGCGCGAAACTTTCAAGCGTCAATATCCGCTTCTCGACAAGCTTTCAATGCAGGGGCAAATGAGCTTCCGGCTGCAACTTGAAGGCGCCTTCGATGCGCTCACGGTGGAAGGTGAGTTGGCGCTCAAAGCAGCCGAGCTTCGAGCTAAAGCCGACGATTGGCAGATCGGACCGATCGCGCTCGACTTGCCTTTTCAGCTGCGTTTGCCGAAAGGCAAAAAGGATTCGATCGGCAATCTCCGGCGCGGCACGCTGACCATCGAGAAGATGGTATTCGGCAAACAATCCTTCGGACCCGTCACGACAACGGTTTCGCTCTCGAATAATGCCCTGCAATTTCATCAACCGATCCGCGCGGCGCTGTTCGGCGGCGAGATCGATATCGGCAATCTGCTTTGGCCCGACGTGATCAACGATCCCAAACGCGTCTCGTTCTCCGCCGAAGCAAAGCGATTGCAACTGGAGCAGTTGACTCAGGCTTTGAGCTGGAATCCCTTTACGGGCACCTTGACCGGCTCGATCCCGCAAGTGCAATCGGCGGGGAATTTGCTGCGCACGAACGGTGAGATTCAGGCGGAAGTTTTCGGCGGGCGCGCGCGGTTCGGCAAGCTCGAAATCGAAAACCCGTTCTCGTCATTGGCATCGATCAAGCTCGATGCCATTTTAAACGGCATTCAGCTGGAACAACTCTCGAAAACCTTTAAATTCGGCCGCATCTCAGGCATTCTGGAAGGAAGCATCGACGATCTCGTGATGATCGATAAGCAGCCATCGCAATTCCGCGCCGATTTACATACGGTGGATCGCGGCACCGAGCAGCGCATCAGCGTCGAGGCGCTCAATAAGATTACGGTGTTGAGTTCCGGAGAGAGCGCCGGCGCATTGTACGGCGGTCTCGCCGGATTGTTTGACAGCTTTCGTTACAGCAAGCTCGGCTTCAAGGCAAGCTTAAAAAACGACCTGCTCAGCTTACGCGGCGTGGAAAGTCGCGGCGATCAGGAATTTCTGGTCATCGGCAGCTTTCTGCCGCCGACCGTGAACGTCATCAGCCATACGCAAAACATCGCCTTTTCCGAACTGATGCATCGATTGGAACGGATCAAATCTGACAAATCCGACGTCAAATAGAGGGGAGGGGCTATGCTGAAACGGACAATTTTTTTGCTCACCTTTTTTATCAGCGCCTGCGTCACGGTAAATATTTACTTTCCGGCGGCGGCGGTCGAGCGCGCCGCCGACCAAATCGTCAAGGAAACCTGGGGCGGGCCGGGCGAACCGGCGAAACCAGCGCCCAAGCCGCAGAGCCGCAGTTTATTCTCGCCGGCTCGCATCGCCTCCGTGAGTTTCACCGCCGAAGCGAGCGCTCAGGAAGCAGATATTAACGTATCCAACCCGGCCATCCGCGCGCTGAAAGAATCGATCAGAACTCGCAGCGACGCGATCAAGCCTTTCATGGACCGGGGTAACATCGGAATCGCCCGCGACGGACTGCTGACGATTCGGAGCGCGGACGGGCTCAATCTCAAGGAGCGCGCCGAAACCAAGCGGCTTGTTGATGCCGAGAATAACGACCGCGAAGCGCTTTACGCCGAGATCGCCAAAGCCAACGGCATTTCAAAGGAGAACATTCCCAAAATCAAGAGCATCTTCGCCAGGAGCTGGGTCGACCAAGCGCGGTCCGGCTGGTGGATCCAAGATAGCCAAGGGAATTGGCGGAAAAAGTAGCTTAAACGTCACCCATTGAGGTCCTATCTAGGCCCGAGAAATTTTGTTAAAGTCGTTTTGTTCAACGTGCCAAAGCACATTGGGGAGAAAATCATGAAGAAAAACGCCAATGCCAAGCGAAGAATCGCACTGTTTGCGTTCTTTATTAGCGCTCTGTTCAGCGGATCGCTTTTCGCCCAAACGCCAAAAGGAACTTACACGACCACAGCCGACGTTTCCTTGCGAGCCGGACCCGGGACGAATTATCCGGTCATCACGACGCTTCCGAAGGGCATCAAAGTCAACGTGGTGGGGCGGGAAAGCGACTGGCTGAAAGTTGAATCCAAACAGGGCAACAAGCCCGGTTATATCAATGAAAAGTACGCCCGGCCTTTGGAGATCCAACAAGTCGTTCAATCGAAGGCTGCCACTCCATCGGCCGCCGGCGCTTATCGAACCCTGCGCGACGTCGAACTCCGAGACGGTCCGGGCACAAAATTCAAGGTTGTGACCGTGCTCCCCGCTGGCATAAAGATCAACGTCGTGCGCGCGGAGGGCGACTGGCTGCGCGTGGAATCGAAGAAAGGCGGCAAGCCCGGCTATGTCGAAGTACGAACCGTCGAGCGCTGGAAGGACAAGTAGGGGGAAGTTGTTTCGCGTTTCGGGTTTCGGGTCCCGAGTTGGTCGAAAACTCGAAACTCGCAACTCGAGACGCGAAACTGTATTTACGCTCCCTTCCCCAACTCCTGCGATCTTTTCGTTGCGCTCAGAACCGCGTCCATTACGGTTCCCTTGAATCCTTTCTGTTCGAGCGCATGGAGCCCGGCAATGGTGGTGCCGCCGGGAGAGGTGACTTCGTCTTTGAGCTCGCCGAGATGTTTGGCGCTTTCGAGCGCCATCTTTGCCGCGCCGTAAACTGTCTGCAGCGCCAACTTCAGCGCCACGTCGCGTGACAGCCCGACCTGCACTCCGCCGTCAGCTAAAGCTTCGATAAAGAGAAAGACGTACGCCGGCCCGCTGCCGCTAAGCCCGGTCACCGCGTCCAAAGATTTTTCTTCGACGGGCAAGCCGACGCCGAAACTGTTGAGAATCGCCCCGACCTTTTCCAGATCGGCGGCCGTCGCATGCGCGCCGCCAGCGAAACCAGCGGCGCCGGCGCCGACGACACAGGGAATATTGGGCATCACGCGCACCACTCGCGCGCCACTGGCCAAATTACTTTCGATACGAGCGATCGGCACGCCGGCCGCGACCGAGACCAATAACTTCGCCTTGCCCAGCTTGCCAGCGATCTCTCTGACCACTGGATCAACGATCTGCGGCTTGACCGCGAGTATGATGATATCGGCAAAGTCGGCTACTACCCGATTGTCGGCTGTGGCTTTGACACCGAGGTCCCGGGATATGGACTGGCGCAGCGCCTCGCTCACGTCGCTCGCCATGACCTGATCCTTAGTCACGAGCCCCGCTCGGATAACTCCCCGCGCAATCGCAGCACCGATTTTCCCCGCGCCGATAACGCCGATTTTTTCTTTCATCCTCGCATCGCTCCTTATTTCACCACAGAGGCACAGCGCGGCTAAGCCGCAACTAAAGCAACAATCGTTTTTTCACCACAGAGGCGCAGAGTTCGCAGAGTTGGAAGTATTTTTCTAATCAAAAACTCTTTACTCCGCGTCCTCCGCGTCTCCGCGGTGAGACTTCTTTTGGATCGAGACAATCAGCATAGCCACTGGAAAGTTTGCGCAAGTTGCGCAGGCTTTCAACTATAGTAGTAAGAAGGGTTCGGATAACCTTGATTTTAAACTTCGTGACCTTCGTGCCTTCGTGGTGAAATCGTTGTTTTTCTCTTTGGTTGCGGCTACCGCCCTGGGTCTCTGTGGTGAATACTCCTTCACAGTAAAACCGGAACAGCCGAAATTAAAATCTTTTTCCCAACGCCTGCAAGCCTTTCAACGCCTCGACCTCGTCCGCGCTGAAGGCGAGAACTTCGCGATATTTTCGCTCCGCCTCCGTGGTCTTTCCCAGTTGGGCATAGGCCTGCCCGAGCGCCAAGCGCCAGTCATTGCGACGCCTTCTCATGCGCAGCGCTTCGCGGTAGGATTCAGCGGCTTTGTCCCACATCTTGAGCTTGGAATAGACCGATCCCATCTCCGCGAAGATGGTCGCGGAATCTTCTCCCTTGGCTTTCGACTTCTCCAAAAGCGCTTTGGCCTCCTTCGCTTTTCCGTTGGCCGCGAGCAAACGGCCCCAAGCCATCAGCACTGCCGGATGCTCCGGTTTGAGCGCCCGGGCTTGCTCGAACCACTTTTCCGCTTCCTTGAGATCATCGGAGTGAAGCGCAATATTGCCCAAGCCGAGATACGGAAGGACTTCGTGACTTCCCATGGCGATGACCTTTCCGTAGACTTTCTTGGCATCCGGTAAATAGAACTCGTCGCTCATTGCCAGGACATCGGAAATCGAGTTCTTGTCACGTTCCAGTGCCGCTAAGGCCGCCGTGGCGCCCTCGGAGCTTTTGTCTTGATCCAGCAGTATTTTCATCTGCAACAAATAAAATTTCGGATTCGACGGATCCAATTTAATCGCCTGCTCTAACTCCTTTTCCGCCCGCCCGGCGGAGACGCTCGCCACGTAGGATTGGGCCAAGTAAAAATGGTGCATCGCTTCCGGAACCGCGAACGGCCCGGATTTCAGCCAGGGCGGCGTGTCGACCAGATAGGGCGCCATGAATTTGCGGTTGAGTTCCGTGGTCGAGCGGCGCAGATTTTTCGGCGCGGAAAACTCCAGCCTCGCGCTGTCGTCGGTGTTGATATCGGCGCCTTTGGAGAAAGCATCAAATCCCTCCCGCCCCATGCGATAGAACCCCTGCACGGCATAAACATCCGACAATCCCAGATATTCAAAATCCGATCGCAACATCGGATTCTTATCGTAGATCGCCTTGACCGCCGCATAGTCGAAAACGTGCTCCTTCTTGCTACCGATCAAGAGAAAATCACTTTCCTTCATATTGTAGAGCGACACGTAGGGAAAAGCCTCGCCGAAGGTGCGAAAGACCATGCGAAAATCGTCCGGCGACATCGAATAGTTGTGAAACCACTGGGCGAAAATGCCGTCATCCTTAAGTTTTGCTTTGATGACCTGATAGAATTCCCGCGTGTAGAGGTTGGCGATCCCCGCGATCCAGGGGTTGGAAGGCTCGGCGGTGATCACGTCATAATACTTCGGCGTCGCCAGAATGTAGTTGCGGCCGTCGGTCGGGATCACGCGCACCCGCTTGTCTTCGAGAACGCTCGAATGACGGGAATGGCGCGCCCGGCGAAACAATGTGTCCACCGCGCCGCGATAGTCGTCGTCCTCGGAGAGCTTTATCAGGCCGGATCGTTCTTCATCTTCCATCACACCCTTATAGAAAAGCAGTTTCTGGTCCGCGTCGTACCAGACTCTGTTCTTGCCATCGTCCTTGGGAGGAAAACTAACGCCCCGCGGCAACTTTTCAATTTTGACCCATGCCCGGTCGAAGAACTTGCTGGCCTGGATCATCGCCGGTTCGATTTCAATCACCTCGATCTCTTTTAACGTGTCGAAGGTCGCCAGCGCCTTCGCGGACATGCCGCTGCCGAGGCCGATGGTCAGCGCTCTTTCGGCCGTCGGATGGAGCAGCATGGCGATATAACTCGTCATCAGCTGGCTCAAGGCATCGCCGTAGGAACCGTCGATCTTGCCGTTGGATTTGAAATAGATGTATTCGCTGCCCGGAATCCGATGCACGCTCACCGTCGTCGTCAGCCCCTCGCGGTAAGACAACACGTCGTCGCGCCTCATCTCTTCCAACCGCAGAGAGTCGGTGGGCAGCCCCTCGTAGCGGTCGAAGTAGATGGTGACGCCGCTGGTCAGGATATGCTGGTCCCAACGGGGAATCCGAAATGGAATCAAGACGGCCAAGATCAAAACGCCCAAGCCGAGGGCGAAGCGCGGCGCCGGCGCCATGCGCGGATCGGCGAAGATCAACGCGCAGCCGATCAACAGATTCATCGCCACGGCGAAAATGATGGTATTTTGCACCCCGATGTTCGGAATTAATATGAATCCGCCGGCGAACGCGCCCAAAACCGCCCCCACCGTATTCGCCGCGTAGGAACTGCCGACGCCGCTACCCACTCGATAAAGGCTCTGGGTAAAAAGCCGGGCGACCAATGGAAACGTCATTCCCAGCAGCACCGTCGGGATGAACATCACCATCGCCGACAAAATGACCTGGAGGGTCAAGAACGTATTGAAAGAATCACCGAAGCCCTGGAGCAGCCGAACGAAGATCAGCGGCAGACGCTCGAACAGCGGAATCGTCGCCAGGGCGGCCAGTCCGACCCAAAGCTCGATAAGCCCAAAGGTGCTTAACCGGGCTTCGCGTTCGCCCATAAAGTGCGCGTAGATAAAACCGCCGACGGTCAAGCCGACCAGGAAGGTCACCAGCATAGTCGTAAACGAATAAATCGAGCTGCCGATCACAAGCGTCAGCGAACGGGTCCAGGCGTTCTCATAAACCAATGAGGCGAAGCCTGACGCGCCGAAGGATCCCAAAAGAATCCAGTCCAACCATGAAGCCGCCCCCGCTCCCGACACGGCCCCACTCTCTTCCGCGACGACTGGAGGCGTGACTTCGCTCGTCTCACTTTCGCGCAGGCGGTCGACGACGACGATGAGCAAGCCGATGACTAAATTAATGCCGGCGGCGACGTACACGGTCATCCGCATGCCAAGCCCGGGAATGAGAAAGAAGCCCGCGGCGGCGCAGCCGATCACCGCGCCCAGCGTGTTGGTCGCGTAGAGATCGCCGACGCGCCGGCCGAAATCGTGGAAGCTACGCACAAAGAACCGGCTGAGCACCGGCAGAGTCGCGCCCATCAGCATCGTCGGAAACACCAGGAGAACGAAGGAGAGGAAAAACAGCACCAAGTTGAAGAGGAACGGGTAAGACTCGTTCAGGCCGAAGATGGGGCCGTAAACTTTTTGCCCCATGCTGAAGATCCACGGCACGAGAAATCCGTAGACACCGACTCCGGTCTCTAAAATACCGTATAACAAAAAATCATTCTTGCCCCGGTCGGCGATCTGGCCGAAGAGGTAGCTACCGAGCGCCAGCCCCGCCATGAAGGCCGACAGGACCGTGGCGATAGCGTAGGTCGTGTTGCCGAAAATCTGCGTCAGCATCCGGGTCCAGACCACCTGATAAAGCAAACCGGCCGCGCCGGAAAAGAAAAAACATAATAGACCGACGCCGAGAAGCCAGTCCTGTTTCGAACCCGAACGCAGATAAGTTTCCGCCATAAATGTCCCCCGAGGTAACCTCAAGAACGAATCCTTGAACTGATAGCAAGCCGTAACAAAACTGTAAAGCCTTATAACCTCTTTAGACGATAATTGCGCGGCTTCCGTCACCTTGGGGCGAATAATTTGCAGCCGCTACCACCCCAAGAGTGGCGTCGCACCGAACCCTACCTCGTTGACTTTTGAGCGTTTGTCAGATAATCGTAATTCCCGTTCAGACAAACAGAATCTGAAATTTTTCCCTCGTATTTGTGGTTCCATTGGCTTTACGAATATAGAGATTTGTTGATTTAGGTCGGGCTTGGTTTGGCGATTCGCACAGCATAACCTTACAAATAACAACGATATTTTCCCGGAGGATAGTAATGGCAACAGCGGCTAAACGCGACGGCGCAGCGCCGGAAGAGATCAGAGACCTGCGCGGCGCAATCGAATGGATGAAAAAAGAAGGCGACATCCTGATCACGGATAAGGAAGTCGACCCGGACTTGGAGATTACCGGCATACAGAAGCAACTGGATGGCGGCTGCCCGATCCTGTTTAATAAGGTCAAAGGCAAGCCCCAGCACCGCTGCATCACTAACCTGTTCGGCGACATGGGTGTGATCAACAAGATGTTCGGCTGGAAGGATCACGCCGACCGCACGAGAAAATTGGCCCATGCCATCACCCATCCGATCGCGCCAATCGTCGTCGACCAAAAGGACGCGCCCGTCCAGGAAGAGGTCTACGAGAAACCGGCCGAGGCCGCCGATTTCGTCGTACCCATCCGGCACACCAACCTTGAACCGGAGCTTACCGTCGGCTCTGGGAACCGGCTTGTCGCCGGCGAATATTTCGGCGGTGGCACCGACCTCGGCTACAACCGCATGAACTTTCGCTGGGGCAACGTGGGAACATTCCAAATTTCTCCGGGTTCCCATATGTGGCAGGTGGTCAGCAAGTATTACAAAGACAACAAGCTGGTCCCCATCACCATGAACTTTGGGCTGCCGCCGGCCGGCACGCTGTTGGCAGGCGCGGGTTTCGACTATGTGATTCTGCCGCAGGGCTGCGACGAAGTCGGCATTGCCGGCGCGGTGCAGGGCGCGCCGATGCGCCTGGTGAAGGCTCGCACCGTCGACGCCTACGCGCTTGCCGATGCCGAAGTTATATTGGAAGGCTACGTCAACCCCCGCGACCGCCGTTTTGAGACGGCGGAATCGGAAAAGGCGGGCGTGCAAGGCCGCTTTCATTTCCATCCCGAATGGGCCGGCTACATGGGCAAAGCCTACAAGGCGCCGACCTTCCACGTGACCGCGGTCACCACGCGCAAGCGCGAAGGCAAGCCGATCATTTTTCCGCTCGGCGTTCACACTCTCGACGATCACAACATCGACACCACCGTGCGCGAGGCGGCGATGTTCGAGCTGTGCGAGAGAATGCAGCCCGGAATCATCATGGATGTGAATATTCCCTACTGCATGACCGATTGGGGCGGAGCGATCATCCAGGTTAAGAAACGCAACCGCATCGAAGAAGGCTGGCAGCGAAATTTCATGGCCGCGATTCTCGCCACCTCTCAGGGTTCGCGCCTGGTCATTGCCGTCAGCGAAGATTGCGATCCTTACGATATGGACGACGTCATGTGGTGTCTCACCACGCGCGTTAATCCGAAGACGGACATCATCAACCCGCTTCCTGGAGGACGCGGCCAAACGTTCATGCCCGCCGAACGCATGACCGCCGGCGAACGGGAGTGGACCGCGTCCAATACCACGTTCGAGGGCGGCATGGGCATCGATGCGACGGTTCCCTTCGGTTATGAGAATGATTTTATGCGGCCGGTCTATCCGGTGGAGAGAATCGATCTTAAGAAATGGTTCACCGACAAAGATATTCAGAACGCCAAGTCGCGCATGCGCGGCTGGGTGCACTCGTTGGCGCGCACCGGGAGATAATTTTCGCGCTGGCGCCGGCTCAACGGAACTTAGATAAAGGGCAGGGGACGTGTTCCCTGCCCTTTTTTATTTTTCTCCGCGACAGAACACGGCCAGCGGGACTAGAAGGCTATTGACTGGCGGCTACTGTGATTCGTTGAAACGTTGACGCGAATTTGCGAGTCACAATTGTCGCGCATCGAACCGAACGATCCCGCCTGTCGCATGATAGAAAAAGTTTTATTTTCTTCTTTTTTTCGTTGACATCACGATTCCTATCTGTTAGCCAGAAGCTACTACTGCTGCGTCGTTCCGTCGCCGACAAAACCGCCCGAATACTAATCAGCGCTTAAAGTATGGAGAAACGTCCTAAAAAAACGCCCGCTCGTACTTTAAGATGGAGCGCGTCCTGCGCAAAGCTTTCCCTGATCGGAATTTTATTCGTGCCCGGATTTTACGCGCTGAACGGGGCCCAAACACCCGAAACCAACCCTATAATCCAGACCACAACGGTCCATGCCGCACCGGCGCCGACGCCAAAAGAGCTGGTAAGAATATACAATGTAGTAAAACTCAACCGGCCCGAGATCGGCGATGCCGAGGCGTGGAAGGTTTCCGACGCCATCTTGGCAGAAAGTGCCAAACATAAATTAGATCCGATTCTGATCGCGGCGTTGATTGAGGTCGAAAGCGGATTTCGATCCGCGGCGATCTCGCCGATGGGAGCGCGCGGGATTATGCAGATCATGCCTGAGGTTGGCAAAGCGATCGCCCGGGAAATCGGCTTGAGGGAAGACTCGGGTTCTGACGCTTTTAGGCCGGAACATTTGGATGATCCGGTGCTCAACATCAAGCTCGGCATCTATTATCTCTACGATTTGAAAAAAAGCTTTCGCAGCTTGAACCTCGCCCTGGTCGCATACAACGTGGGTCCCACGGAGATGCGCAATCGCTTAGACAACGACATCGCAGTTCCGATTGAGTTCGCCAACGTCGTGCTCTCCGTGTATCAAAAATATCAAGCGCCCAAACAGCCTGCCTTTTGATAAAATTCCGCTGCGCGATTTCAATGGAATGACCGCCGACCCGAGAATTCTTGTCGCCAGGTGCGGCAGCCATCGGCTCGGCCTATGGCTGCCGGATCGGGCGCGTGGGTCACGCCCTGCAAACCAGCCGCGCCGATCGCATTGACGTCTATCATAGATGGAATTCGAGCTGCGTTTCATGCTAGATGAAACACAAAACCGGTCCGTGTAAAACGATGATCACGACTCTATCCCTTTCGGAAACGGCGTGGAACGAAATCTCCCGGCATGCCCAGGAGACTTTTCCCGATGAATGCTGCGGCGTGGTGCTTTCGAACGGGACGGCGGATCACGTCCAGCGCTTGAAGAATATTCAGAACACGCTTCACGCTCTGGATCCAGTGACCTACCCGCGAACCGCCGCCATCGCCTACGCCATGGACCCGCTGGAGCTCGAAAAGATAACTCGGGAGGCGCAATCGATAGGCGCCACACTTAAAGCTTTTTACCATTCCCACCCCGATCACGACGCCTACTTCTCCGAAGAAGACAAAGCCTTCGCCAGCCCGTTTGGCGAACCGATCTACCCGGATACGGCTCAAATCGTCGTTTCGATTTACAACCGGGTCGTGAAAAGCGTGCGCGCCTATGCTTGGTCCGACGCCAAAAAAGATTTCATCGAGGTCCCCGTCCAACGAGCTTAGCCAGATGTCCGAGCCGCGCGAGCAAACGATCGATGTGCGGGGGCTGCCGATCCACACTCTCGAGTGGGGGCAACCCGGCGGCCTAGCGCTGATTCTAGTTCATGGTTATTTGGATCAGGCGCATAGCTGGCGACCGTTCGTTGCCGCGCTCCAGCAGGCGGCGAAACAACCTCTCTGGATCATCGCCCCCGACTGCCGCGGTCACGGCGACAGCGGCTGGGTCGGCGCCGGCGGCTACTACCACTTTCCCGATTACGTTTGCGATATCGACTGCGTCGTACAAACGCTGGGCATAGAGCGATTCGCGCTCATCGGTCACTCCATGGGCGGCACGATTTCCTTTCTCTACGCCGGAACCTTTCCAAGCCGCGTTACCGAGCTCGTTCTTATCGAAGGCATCGGCCCCGCCGGGATGATTTTTTCAGACGCGCCGGCAAGAATGGAAAAATGGATCACCGATGTCCGCGAGCGCGGCCGGCATCATTTCCGCGAATACACCAGCGTCGAAGCCGGGGCCGCCCAACTTCAACAAACTAATCCGCGACTGAATGGCGGTTTCGCCCTGGACCTCGCTCGGACTGGAATGAAACAAAATCAAAACGGCAAATGGGTCTGGAAGTTCGATCCTCTGCATCGCACCGCCGCGCCGCAGCCGTTTTACACCGCCCAGACCCTGGAATTCCTCCGCCGCATCGAATGCCCGGTGCTGATCGTCGAGGGCAAAGAAAGCCGCCAGACCCGCCGGCCCGACAAGCAACAGCGCTACGATGCGTTTGTTCATCACGAACGAATTGTAATCGACGAAGCGGGACACATGGTCCACCAGGACAGACCGGAAGCCTTGGCGGCGGCGGTGGCGAAATTTTTGGGACGATGACATGCCGGTCTCTTCAAGCAAGGTTTTCCAACAGCCTGAAGCAGGCGGCGGGCTTGAGCTTGCAGCACGGCGAGGAAATCGATCGCATGCATATAGGTTTCGTACTCAGACTGCTCCACGGCGGAGAGTGCGCCTTCCGTACATTTATCGGCAAGCTCGTCGATGCGGGTTTGCGCGGAAGGATCTGCGCAAAGGTTCACGAGAGCCCTGGCCACGTCAGTTGAACGTTATTCGCCGCAAAGATTAATTCAATGCACAAGCAGGACGTTCGTTTCGAACCCGTCAAGGCGCGCGCGAATACCCAATAGTCCGTTGATCCATTCCCGAACCCCTTGGATAGTGATAACCCGGAATGGCGCTGACATCGCCTCAACGCCTCCCTTGACGGCAGCCGGCAGTCCGTCAAGACCGTCGGCCGACTTTCTTGACATGTACGGCTTTTTGCCGTACAGTTGCCGGAGAAAAGGAAAATCAGCCACGGCCACCATGGAAACGCATGAAATAACGGAAAGCCAGAGTCCCAGGACGGCACGTCTTGAAGCGCGCATCACTGAAGAGCAGAAGGATCTTCTCTCCAAAGCCGCCGCGCTGCTCGGACGTTCTCTCAGTGATTTTGTTGTGACCTGCGCTTATGAAACCGCCACCCGCACCCTGCGGGAACACCAGGCTATGACTTTGAGTGACCGCGACCGGGAGGTCTTCGTTGCGGCGCTTCTTAAAGCCCCCGCCCCGGGAGCCCGCCTGCGCAAAGCGGCGCGCCGTTACAAACAACGTGCCGGCGAATAAATGCCGCTCGCTCCGGCCAAATCCTCGTGGATTGTCGAGCCTCTGGGCAAGCAGCACGACCGCGCGACTTTCGTCTGCGGCAACGAAGTCCTTGACCGTTACCTGAAAGAGATTGCGCGCCAGTACGCGCGCCGCCTCGTCGCTGCGCCCTTTGTTGTTGTCGAACCAGCCACGCCGAAAACTATCCTCGGATACTATACGCTCTCGGCATTCAGCGTTGACCTGGAGAGCCTGCCCACCGATGTGGCCCGGAAACTTCCGGGCTATCCCAGGGTGCCGGCTACGCTCCTCGGCCGCCTCGCCGTCGATCAGCGCTGCAAAGGGCGGTGGATCGGCGAGTTTCTTCTCATGGACGCGTTGCATCGCGCCTATGTCCAGTCATCGCAGATCGCCGCTGTTGCCGTTGTTGTCGATGCCATCGATGCACAGGCTGCGCGTTTTTACCGGCACTTTAACTTCATTTCCTTGCCGGACAGGCCCGACCGGCTTTTTCTTCCAATGAAAACCATCAGCGCACTGTTCCGCGCTCCCTAACTCGGAGAGTCCAAATGTCCCATTTTCTCTCTCCTAAAACTTGAACCTTGCCCGGTACTGAAGCTTGGTTTCGCCGTCCTTAGCCACCGAGATATCGAACCGCGCGTGATGTGCGTCGGTTTTCACGTGTGGGTGAGAACTCTTTCTAATTTCCCAGTCGAGTGGCAAAGGCTCGATCACGCTGACGGCAATGGGCTCATCCTTGTGGTTGCGCAGGGTGATTTCGAAGGCAACTTCGTAGACATTATCCCCAATTTTGCTCCAGTCGGTCTGCTTGCGCTCAGCGACCACGTCGAAAGCATCGCCTAATTTGACCTTGATCGTTTCATCCTTGGGCGTGTGATCGATGCGGCTTCGAGACGGTGGATGAGCTTGTCTTCGCTCAGCAGGCGATTTACGATCGCTCGGATCCCGAACCTTGGAAGGCTTTGGCGCAATCGTTGACGCCCGGCGAAAGAGACTTGTGGCGGCTGGTCCCGAACCAGTTGCTGCACTCCGCCGATTGCATTCCACGCGTTAACCCATCCTGAGAATACAGCCCGTAATCTCTTCGTAATTTGCTGCCGCGACTCCCTGTTTCGGCCACGCACACTGCATCCATCCATAAGCGAGCGGAACGCAACAGGAGAGGTTAGTGCCCTTTTTTTCTCCCAAGAAGGGAATTTTCTTGTTTAACTCAGAGAGTGGCTCAATAAACTCCGATAGTCTCGAATATCGAGAAAAGTTTTCTGCCCCCCCGGAGACAATCGGAGTTTAAAGCCAGCGAACTAAAGAAAGATTGTCATGAAAGTCGTGTCTGAACCCGTCGCCAGGATTCGCCATTCCCCATCCCCCGGCCAAGACGAACGGCGCCCAGTTACAGCGATTGCCCGGCAAAGTGGGCTTTCTTCCCGTTCGCGTTTAAGGTATCCTTCCTGACAGCGAGACAGAACTATGCCGTCGACAGCGAGGAAACTGGAGCAGCGTGTGACCGTTTTGGAACGGGAGCTACGCAAGATGAGGTCCGAGTTGAAAGCGGTGCGAAAAGTGTCCCGACAGCCATGGTGGAAACGGCTGGCCGGAAGATTCAAGGACGATCCCCTGTTTGACAAAATCATCACGGCCGGAAACGCCTATCGCCGGTCCCAGACTCCCTCTGCGCGATAATGGTTATTTTGGATACCGATCAACTGACGGTTATCCAACGCCAAAGCCTTCCAACCTTTTTCATTCTATCGGCGCGGCTCGGTCGCACGCCGCCCGAAGGTATTTGGACGACCATTATTAACGTTGAGGAACAAATGCGCGGCTGGTTGGCCGTAATTGGGCGCTCCAAGAAGGCCCGGCAACAAATCGCAGGCTATCGTCAGCTTCACGCTCTGCTCTCTTTCTTCACAGAGATTCCCGTGCTTCATTTCGACAAGCCCGCGGCACAGCGGTTACTCCAGCTCCGCCATTCACGCATCCGTCTTGGTTCCATGGATCTCAAGATCGCCGCAATCGCCGTGTCACGAGAGGCAACCCTACTGTCCCGCAATCTCGCGGATTTTCGCCGAGTCCCCGGACTGAGTGTCGAGGACTGGACGCAAGAAGAATAGATACTAACCAGAGAATTGTTTCACACAACGAGTTTACTAAAATTTATCGCGCCAAGCACGCTAAGCTCGCAAAGGAAAGAGCCTTGTCATTTCGACCGAAGGGAGAAATCTTTCTTAGATCCCTCGCGTTCGCTCGGGATGACGGGCCTCGGCCCATCACTTTGGCGTCCTTTGCGTTCTTTGCGCGAGACATAGTCTTATCCGAACTTCGCTTCATCCCGAAATTTCAAATATCTTTGGCTAGTTTTCACTTCCCATCCCCCACCAGGATGAACGGCGTCCAGAAGTAGGGGTGAGAAGCAGAGCAACTGTTTCGTAATCAGTAGGTCGCCGGTTCGACTCCGGCGGGCAACTCAACCGATTTCCAACCTTCTCGAAGCCTCAGCCATAAGTCACGAAATACTTGTTCTCCCACAGTGCCCAAATTTTCCGGGTTTGATCAACTAACCCAGCAGAAACTTTTCAGACGCCCTCTTGGCATCTGGCCACCATTTCGACTAATATTTCCTGAGCGCCGATGCGGGATGCGGCGACTCCGACCCTGCCGTTGCTTGGAAGGCGAAATCCGAGGGCTAGGCCAATGAACCCTCCGGAATTGTAATTTACAGTACAGTGAACTGTAATAGCTGGGGAACGCGCAAAGATCACCATTTAAATCCAGAAACACCTGTTCTTATGACGCAGACGATGACAGCCCCCGACCTTGACCGCCTCCTCAAGCTCCGCCTGATCGTGGCTCGCGTTGGCGAGATGGACATGGCCAGGTGGTGGAACACTAAGGGACAGCTTGGGCGCTTGGGCGCAGCTGCACTCCGCCGTGGATTTCCGCGTACGCACTATTTCGCGCAGGCACGCTCGGTATTCGCTGTCGCCGCCCATCGGTGCAGCGAAGTTTTCGATCCGCCCGGTTGCGTTACGTTATGGCGACTACCTGAAAGTATCGAGGAACAGTTCGACGCTCAGTGGGAACACTGGCTTGATAACGCAGGCGATTGGACACCCTACTTCCAACGCCTTGAGACGCTTCAGGAAACCGATCTCGTCGCCGCGCTGCGGTCATTCGAAGTTATCGGCGACCACGACGTTGATTCGTTCTCCAAGCTCCGACGCTCGGCCGAAGGTCGGGCTGTGCCGCTTCCCGGCATTTTCTCCGGAACCGATAAAGATATCGCGCTGCTGGCCCTCGGTTTCGCCTGCGGCGTGCCCGGTGCACTGGCGGTACCCTACGCCAGGAGGGGCAACGGATGAGATCTCTGTCGCGGTCCAACGTTGTATCGTCGTTCACGATCATAAAGGGGGCGATGGTCGAAGAGACCTACGCCGTCTTCGCGTCGTGGGATTTTGCTCGGTCTAAGCGTGAGAACCTCGATCGATTGCGAGTTGAAAACTTCATTGGAGCAAGCAGCAACACATGGCTTCGCGATATCGCGAAAGTAATCAACCGACGTTTCGATCCTGACGGGCGCGACCGTGCCCTCGTGGTTTTGGCGAAGAATGGCTGCGACATTGAGGAATGGAAGCCACCGCTTCTCTGGCACATCACGCGCGACGAATTTCTCGTGAGGGATTTCCTCCAGAACTGGCTGTTTCCAGCCTACAACTCTGGCATGTTTCGAGTGCGACCCGAGGAACTGCACGACTACCTTCGGGGAGTCGGGAAGCGTGGCGGCACGACGGAGCACGCGTGGAGCGAACAAACCGTCAAACGCGTGGCTGCGGGGCTACTGAAGATCGCGACGGACTTCGGACTACTGCGCGGCAGCGCGGTCAAAGAGTTTGCTACTTATCATCTGCCCGAACGAAGCTTTTTGTATCTCCTGCATGCCATGCGTGAAGAGAAACAAAGCCTGAGCAGTGTGGTGACCGCAGACGACTGGCGCATGTTTCTAATGAAGCCCGCTGACGTGGAGCACGAGATCCTCCGGCTGCACCAGTTTCGCAAGCTGGAGTACCAAGTTGCGGGTAGCCTCGTGCAGCTCTCGCTGCCTTGCGAAAGCTCCCTCGAGTACGCTGAGAGGATGGTCGCATGAGCGACTTTGAGCATCGGCTCAAGCACGATCTCGAACCACTGCTCGCATCGGCGGATCCACGTGAACGCATCAGTGCCTATCACGATATGCCATACGCATTATTCCGGTATGATCCCGAGGAGGAATTTGAGCTGCGCAAGCAGCTCACGTTGATGGAGACGCGCCTCACGCAAAAGGGAAAGCGTATCTGGCGCATTTCCCTCGCTGAGTGCCTCGACGAAGCGATGCGCTCTCAGCGGCCGCTTGAGGAATGGTTTTCCGCAGAGCGCGAACAGGGCGTCGAAACCGTCGTCGAAACCGTTCACTCCGTCCTGTCCGAATACGTGCCCCTCGTGGACCTCGTCGCAGCACGAATGCCGAAGGAACCTGACGCGCATCGTGATATCGTCTTCATCTTGCGAACCGGAGCGCTTTTCCCGGTCTACCGGACCTTTTCGCTGCTTGAGCAGCTAAAGGGGCGCGTGCAGGTTCCGACGGTGCTCTTTTATCCAGGCGATCTCGATGGCGCGGCGGGCCTTCGCTTCATGGGCGTGCTCGACGCTGAACACAACTATCGCCCGAAGATTTTCTGAGAGGACTCAAGAATGAACGACTTATTTATTAAGAGCCTCTTCGACAAAAAGGTTGACCGTCCTATCGAGGAAGTCATCAAAGTTGATCAGACCGACGAAGAAATCATTCGAGATGAAATTGATGAATATGTCGTCACACATGCGATTAGCCGATACTACTCGGAGATTTTCGAGCGTTATAGCGAAACACCGAATAAGCCACATGAGGGCATCGCTATCTGGGTTTCTGGTTTCTTCGGGTCCGGCAAATCAAGCTTCGCTAAGATGCTCGGCCTTTCCATAGAAAATCGCCTGATCGCCGGCAAATCCGCGGCCGAAAGGTTCAGCCGGCGCACCGGCGAGAAAAAGCTTCAGGTGCTGCTAAAAGCCATTACCGAGAAAATTCCGACCCACGCAGTGATCTTCGATGTATCGACGGACCGGGGAATCCGCAGCGGCAATCAAACACTGACCGAAATCATGTACGGGCTTTTTCTGCACAGCCTCGGATACGCGAAGGACCTCGATCTCTCCGAGTTGGAGATCGCACTGGAGTCCGAGGGACATCTGCCTCAGTTCGAGAGCACTTACCGGTCCAGATTCAACAAGGATTGGAACGCTGACAAAGGACTCTTGGCGTTCTCCCTCGGCCGCGCGAGCGAGGTAATGCACCTGATCGAGCCGAAGACCTATCCGGCGGCTGATTCCTGGGTGAAGGGCATCAAGCAGCGCGCCGACATATCCCCCGGCAAGCTCGCCGAGCGGACCACTGAGCTGATGAAGCGGCGCGGAACGACGGCTGACGGCCGAGTGAAGACGTTAATGTTCGTCATCGATGAAGTTGGCCAGTTCGTGGCGCGTGACGTGCAGAAAATGCTTGATCTGCAGGCCGTGGTCCAGAACCTCGGTGTGAAAGGGCGCGGCAAACACTGGATCGTCGTTACGTCCCAGGAGAAACTCGGCGACCTCGTCAGCGGCCTTGAGGGCACAAAGATTGAGCTTGCTCGGCTGATGGATCGCTTCCCGCTTCAGGTTCACCTAGAGCCGTCGGACATTTCCGAGGTTACCAGTCGCCGCGTTCTTTCGAAGAACGCCGCCGCGCAAGCTGCGCTTGGAAAGCTGTTTGATGATCACCGTGGTCGGCTCACAGAACACACTCGGATGACCGCTGACATCAAGCTACCGGAACTTACGCGCGACAACTTTGTCGACCTCTACCCCCTTTTGCCCTATCAGATCGATCTGGTCATCCAGGTCGTCTCGGGCCTGCGCACACAGGGTGGAGTGAGCAAGCACGTCGGCGGCGCAAACCGCACGATCATCAAGCTCGCTCAGCAGCTCCTCATCAACCCGGCTGTCAAATTGGCAGACGAGCCATTAGGAGCGCTCGTACGGCTTGACCAGGTCTACGACTTGGTTGAGGGAAACATTGGTTCCGAAGTGCGCGCAAAGATCGCAGCGATTTCGAAGGAAATCGAGCACCCGCTTGCGCAGCCGGTGGCTAAGGTCATCTGTCTCTTGCAGTACGTAAAGAGTGTTCACCGCACCGCGGAGAATATAGCCGCGTCTCTCCATCCAAGTGTAACTGGAGATTCGCAGCTTGCCGCAGTGAAGGAGGCGCTTCGTCAGCTTGAAGTTGGTCAGAAAGTTCGCCGGGGTGACGACGGTTACCGCATTCCGACGCCCGCTGAAGATGATTGGGAGCGAATCCGCAACGGGATTAGTCCGAAGCCCGGCGATGCTCATCGCCTGTTCTCGGAGGTTCTCACGTCCTACTGGCAACCGCAGCCGTCGCACACTCTCTTCGACACCAAAGCCTTCAAAGCAGGGCTCGCTATCCATGGTCGCGAAGTCGTCGATGGCGACATGATGTTCCACGTCCAGCTCGCAGACGACGGCAAGGAGTTTCAGCGGCTCGCTGCGGAGCTTCGTACGCGAAGCCAACAGGAGCGGAAGAACGTTTTCTGGGCAGTTTCCCTCAACGACGCGATCGATCGAGAAACCGTCGAACTGTTTCGTTCCAAGGAGATGCTCACGCGTAAGGAGCGCGAGGCCAAAACGGCCGATGAGACCGCGCTGATCGGTGAGGAGAAGGTACGGCTGCGCCGCCATCAGGACGAGCTTCGAAGGCTTTTCCGGGCAGCTTGTCTGTCGGGTAGCGTGTATTTTCGCGGCAACGACCGTAGCCCTGGGGATCGCGCTGTCGATGTTGGTAAGAGTGCATCGGAGATCCTCGGCTACGTGCTCCCCGAGGTCTTCGACCGATTCAAGGAAGCCGCAGCTCGGTCGACGGATGTGAGGAAGGGTGTCGACGCGTTGTTCAGCGCTGATAATCTTCAGGGGCTTCCCTCCGTCTTCGGCAGCCTTGGACTGCTCAGAGACGAAAAGGGCAAGACGATATTCCGCGTCGAGAGCGGACCTCTCGCCGAAGTTCTTAGTCGCATCGATGAGCGTGCGAATTATGGTGACACTGCGAGCGGACGATATCTCTCGGATGAGTTTGCCAAGGAGCCCTTTGGCTGGGACTTCGAGGTCGTGCGCCTCTTGGTCCTGTCGCTGCTGCGTGCCGGGAAAATCGAAGCCACGAGCAAAGGCCAGACGATTGACTCTGCGACTGGCATCGAGGCCCGCGACACATTCTCGAACAACAACCTTTTCCGGCAGGCATCATTCCGCCCGAAGAAGGGTATCGAGTTCGAAGAGTTGGTGAAGGCATCGGAAGCCTTCCGCGACACCTTCGGAACCGAGGTCCGTGAGCTAAATGCAGGCGCCATCTGCGCCGAGCTGCGCAATGAGGTGGCGCGGTACGAAGACACGGTCGCGTCTGCGCATGGTCAGCTTACCGCGCACCGACTGCCTGGTGGAGGTGTGCTCGAAGGCGCGCTCGGCCAGATGAAGGCGATCTTGCGCGGATCGGAAGACAACGCCATCTCGACGTTCAACGCTTCGCACCGCTTGATCAAGGACGCCATCAAGCGTGCGGTCGAACTCGAACAGGCTCTCTCGGAGCCACGGCTTCGCGACATCGAGCGGGCAAGACAAGCGCTCAGCGTCGCGTGGCCGTTTCTCGATAAGGAGGCCGATCTGAGCGAAGACCTCCGTTCACGCGCGACCGAGCTGCAGGATCTTTTCTCGCGTGAAACCTTCTTCCGAGATCTGCCCGCCATCGAGCAGCACGCCGGAGCGATCGAGTCCGAGTATGCGCGTCGATTCGAGGATGCACTGCAAGCGCGAATCGACGCCTACACGAAAGCCTTCGATCAGCTGACGAAGACCCCCGGCTGGTCTGAGTTGCAAGAGGATGCTCAGCGTTCAATTGCGGCACCGGTTCAGAATGGAATGGCGCGAGCTTCGGCCACGGTGCCTATCGCGCTTCTGCGGTCTGAACGTGACGCGTGCGAAGGGCGCCTGCGCGCCGCAGTCTGGGCAGTCCAGGAGGCAATCGAAGGAGAGCGGCTGGCGCCGGTCAATGTTGGGGCCTACTTTACGGGAGGCATCGAGACGGAAGAGCAGCTCGATGCTGCACTCGCAGGTCTCCGCGATGAGTGCGCGCGTCTCATCGGCGCCGGCAAGAAAGTGGTGCTGTCCTAATGCCGCGAGTGGATTTGCAAGAGCTTTCCCGCCGCGAGAGCGAGCAGACCGAATGGAAGGCAGACGTCGCGGACATCGACGATGTCGTAACCACTCTCGTAGCCTTGGCGAATGACCTACAGAATCTTGGCGGTGGCTACGTCGTCTGCGGAGCGCGTGAAGAGAACGGCCCCGACGGCTTTCCGGTGCTGGTGCGCACCGGCCTTTCCGCGTCGCGTTTCAAAGCAGTCGAGGGAACCGTCCTGACCCGCTGCCGTGAACGGGTGTCACCACCGATCACTCCGCTCATCGAGGAACTACCGAGCGACAACCCCGACCGACGGATTCTGGTGTTCATCCAACCCGCGACGGGACACGCGCACACCTGTCGCAAGGGAACCGATGGCGCCAAGCACTACGTGCGCGTAAGCCGGACGACGATCGAGGCGCGCAATGGTCTCCTCCGAGACCTGCTAGTTCGGAAGGGCGCCATGGAGCCTTGGGACCGCCGACCGTGCGACCGCGCGACCGTCGCAGATTTGGATCTCCTCGCCCTGCGTGACGCCCTGACGCGCCTGGATGTGTTCGCGCCGGACCGCGGCGTCGAGTCGTACCTCGTCCCCGACGTGCAGATGCACGCGTTGGTGCCAGCGCTGTGCGTCGCGGAGCCGCTTACGGGCGCCGTCCGCCCTCGGAACTTCGCCGTGCTGCTCTTCGGACGCGAGCCGCAGAAGTTCATTCCGGGGGCGTTTTCTCTCTTTTCTACTTATCCCGGACGCGACCGGTCCGACCCACATGCGGAGAGGCACGAGATCGGCGGCACGGTACTCGATCAGGCTCGCCGGCTCACCGCCCTCCTCGCAGCGCAGGCGACGACTATCTTCGACAAGGAGGACGTCGCGAACCCGAACAAGGTCCGGTACCCGATCCGTGCGCTTACGGAGGCGCTCGGGAACACACTCGCCCATCGCGACTACGAGTTGTACGACCCCTGCGGATCACAGCTTTCGCAGACCGGATCGAGTTCGTGTCACCTGGATCCCTGCCGCTTGGCGTGGACCCCGTCGCGTTCCGCGAAGGGCGTGCCGGTCCGCACTGGCGGAACCAGGTTCTCGCATGGTTCTTCAACCGGCTTGGCCTCGCCCAGGCCGAGGGGCAGGGTATCCAGACCATGCTGCGTATCATGCGCCAGGAAGGTTGCCCGCCTCCGGCGTTCGAGGCGAGCGAGGTCCGCGTTGGCTGTACGCTCGGCGCGAACCCGCTCGCCGTGCGGCTCGCGGGTCAGCACGCGGGCGGGCAGATCATTGATCGCGACGCCAAGCGGGACGCTCTATTGCGGACCATTGTCGCGGCGGGCGAGCGCGGTATCCGACGCGTGGAACTGGCTGCTGTGCTACCGCAGGCTTCGGACAATGAAATCAAGGTTCTGCTGCGGGATCTTCGCCGCTTGAGGAAGATCCATGCTCGCGGCGCCACGGCGGCGGCGCGTTGGTATCGTGGGCCGGAAAGGGGGCAGCAATAATGAGGACTCCCCCGTCCCTTGTGGCGTCAGAACTCGCGGTTCCGAAAAGTTCCGAAAAGTTCCGAAGGGTGCCCAATGTGGCGGGTCACGATGGCGCCTTGGGCGGCACCGGATTTGGAACTGGATTGGAACCGAGATTCCAAGCTCGCGCCGAGGCGTGCCATGGATAAGGAGACACGCACCGCCATTGAGCGCGCGACACAGCGAGCGCGGAAGCTGATCGAGAATGACTTCTCCGCGCAGCTTGAGGGTACGTTCGACATTCTGCGGGATGGCACCGTTGCGCCAAAAGCCGGATCGCACCTATCCCCGCGGCAGGTGTTCGAGCGAGACAAGATCGTCGCCGCGATCGAGCACAAGCGCGCTGCTGGCATGAGCGCAGCCGAGGCGGTCGATGACTACCTGCGCGACGCCGCATTCACGACGCTCAACCGGTTCGTCGCGCTCAAGATGCTCGAGGCGCGCGAGCTGGTGCAGGAGTGTATCACGAAGGGCGAGCAGTCGGCCGGCTACCGCGAGTTCTGCGGCATGGCGCCTGGCGTCGCACTTCTCCCCGAGAGCACTGGCTACCGTCTCTACATCGAGAGCCTATTCGACGAACTCTCAACCGAAGTGAAGGTCCTCTTTGACCGTCACGACGCCGCGTCTGTCCTATGGCCAAAGCGACAGACGTTCGAAACGCTCATCGAGATGCTCAACACAGGGGAACTCAGCGGTGTCTGGGGCGAAGATGAAACGATCGGTTGGGTATATCAATTCTTTAACAGCGGCGACGAGCGCAAGAAGATGCGCGAGGAGAGCCAGGCACCGCGCAATAGTCGCGAGCTCGCGGTCCGAAACCAGTTCTTTACGCCCCGGTATGTCGTGCAGTTCCTCACCGACAACACGCTCGGCCGTTTCTGGCTAGAGATGTACGGCGAGCAGACACGCCTCGGTGAACGTTGCGAGTATCTCGTGCGCCCGCTCGACGAGCCCGCCCAGCCGCGCACTAAGAAAGACCCGCGCGACCTTCGCGTCCTCGACCTGGCCTGCGGCTCGGGGCATTTCCTGCTCTACAGTTTTGACCTGCTGCTGATGATATATGACGAAGCCTGGGAAAGTGGGGAATCCGGCATCAAGAGTCAGGTGACCGGCCGCACGCTGCGAGAGGATTATCGAGACCTCACGGCCTTGCACCGGGCGGTTCCCGCGCTCATCGTCGAGTACAACCTCTACGGTGTCGATATCGACCCTCGTTGCGCCCAGATTGCAGCGCTGGCGCTCTGGCTTAGAGCCCAGCGCGCATGGAAGGATTTGGGTGTTTCCGTATCCGAGCGGCTACCCGTTGGCCGCACGCATATCGTCGTGGCCGAGCCGATGCCGGGTGACGCGGTACTTGTGAAAGAGTTCGCCGCGCGGCTCGATCCGCCGCTCTTACGCGATCTGTTCAAAAAGATGGTTGACGAGATGCGTCTGGCTGGTGAGCTGGGCACGCTCCTGCGGGTAGAGGAGGCCGTCGCCAGCGAACTGCACCGTGCACGGGAGCAATTCGTCAAGGAGAAGCAGACCACGGGATTCCTGCCGGGCATGACGCCGATCCGCAAGCAGGGTGAGCTGGACCTCTCCGGCATTGACGATGACGGTTTCTTCCACGAGGCCGAGGCACGCATTGTCGATACGCTTCGACACTTCGCCGAAGTCGCCTCCGGTGGCGCGGGTGTGCGTCGCCGGCTCTTCGCCGGCGATACCGCGCAAGGTATTGCGCTGATCGACCTGCTGCGCACGCGCTTTGACGTGGTGCTGATGAATCCGCCGTTTGGCGCGGCAAGCCTTGCCGCCAAGACGGAGTTCGAGAAGGCCTACCCGCGGACGAAGAACGACATCTACGCGGCCTTCGTCGAGCGCGGCATCGGGCTCCTGCACCCGCACGGGCTGCTCGGAGCAATCACCTCGCGCACGGGCTTCTTCCTGTCGAGTTTTCAGAAGTGGCGCGAGGAGATTCTGCTCAAGGAGGCCCCGCCAGTAGTCTTCGCCGACCTGGGCTACGGCGTCATGGACGCCGCGATGGTCGAAGCCTCGGCCTACTGCCTCGAGAAGGGTCGGGAACTCGCGGCATGAAGACGGTCTTTCTGCGCGTGCTGGAAGCGGAGGACAAGGCGACGGCCCTGCTCGCCACGATCCGCGACTCCGAGGCGGCGCGCCGCAAGCAGCGCTTCGACGTGGACCCGACGAGCTTCGCGAGCGTACCGCGCTCGCCATTTGCGTACTGGGTGAGCGAACGCCTGCGACGGCTCTTCAAGGAGTTGCCGCCGTTCGAGGCCGAAGGCAGGGTCGCAAAGCAGGGGCTGGCCACAGCAGATGACTTCCGGTTCGTGCGCGTGTTGTGGGAAGTGCCGCCAGCTCTCATCGGCGAGCAGTGGTTCCCGTTCGCGAAGGGGGGGAATTTCTCTCCGTTCTACGCGGACGTATACCTGGCCGTGAACTGGGAGCGTTCCGGTGAAGAGATTAAGAACAACCTCAATGAGCGAGGCGGGATTCGGTCGAACGTGTGGATGCTCCGCGACACTGCGGGGAACTGCTTTTTCCGTCCGGCTGTTACTTGGCCACTGCGGACGCAGGGCGGTCTGTCGCTGCGGGCAATGCCGGCGGGATGCATCTTCGGCCACAAGGGGCCTGCGGCCTTTGTTGAGACCGACGACAGCGACGAACTACTCGCACTGCTGGCCGTAACGAACGGCGATGCATTCAAGGCAATGGTCGACATGCAGATGGCTTTTGGATCGTACGAAGTGGGGGTTCTCCAACGCACGCCTTTGCCTCGCTTCACCGAAGCATCTCGCAGGGAAGTTGCCAAGCTCGCCCGCCGAGCCTGGTCGCTGAAGCGCTCCCTCGACACGCGCACCGAGACATCTCACGCCTTCACGCTTCCGGCACTGCTGCAGGTCGCCGGCGCCGACCTCGCGGCGCGTGCCGCGACCTGGTCGGAGCACGTTCGCACCGTCGAGGCGGATCTCCTCGCCATCCAGGCCGAGCTCGACGAGCGCTGCTTCGTCCTCTACGACATTGACGAGGCCGACCGCCGCGCGATTACCGAGGGCTTCGGTAGCATCAACCTGTCCGCAGGCACGGCTGAGACCGACGCGGATGCCGATGCGGAATCGGAGAGCGAGGCCGACGACGAAGGCGAGCCCGAGAGCAGCGCCGACAACAGGAGCCTTGCCGCCGAGCTAGTCTCATGGGCCGTGGGCGTGGCTTTTGGCCGCTTCGACGTACGCTTCGCCACCGGCGCACGGGCGTTGCCGCCTGAGCCCGAGCCTTTCGACCCGCTGCCGGTTTGCTCACCCGCCATGCTCACCGGCGACGACGCGATGCCGCTCGCCCGGCCACCCACGGGCTATCCGCTGGCCTTTCCCGAGACCGGCGTTCTCGTCGACGACCCCGGTCACGCGCGGGATCTATCGGCCGCCGTACGCGCCGTGTTCGACGTGGTCTTCGGAGCTGGCGCCGACCGCTGGTGGACTGACGTGGCCGCGCTGCTCGACCCAAAGGGCAACGACCTTCGTGTTTGGCTCGCCGGCAGCTTCTTCGAGCACCACCTCAAGCGCCACTCCAAGAGCCGCAGGAAGGCGCCCATCGTCTGGCAGCTCGGCACGCCCCTCGGGCCGCTACAGCGTTTGGCTCTACGCCCACCGCCTCATAAGTGACAGCTTCTTCCAGCTCCAGATCGACCTGGTTGGCCCGAAGCTCACCCATGAGGAACGGCAGCTCACGAGCCTGGTGCAGAATGCGGGCGGAAGCCCGTCGGCTTCCGGCCGCAAGGAACTCGCTGCACAGGAGGCTGTCGTGGAGGAGCTGCGAGTTCTCTTGGACGAAGTGAAACGCGTCGCTCCGCTCTGGAACCCGAACCTGGACGACGGCGTCGTCATCAACTTTGCACCTCTCTGGCGGCTCGTGCCGCATCACAAGCCCTGGCAAAAGGAACTGAAGACGACGTGGGAGGCGCTTTGCGCCGGCGACTACGACTGGGCGCACCTCGCGATGCACCTCTGGCCCGAGCGCGTGGTTCCGAAGTGCGCGACCGACCGAAGCCTGGCGATCGCCCACGGGTTCGAGGATGCGTTCTGGGTGGAGGACGAGAACGGCAAGTGGAAGCAACGCACGACGCCGCTCAGGTCTGTCAACGAGCTCATCCGCGAACGTAGCTCACCGGCCGTGAAGGCCGCACTCAAGAACCTGCTCGATGCGCCAACCGTATCGGGCAATGGTCGTGCTCGCGGCGGTCGTCGTGCGGCGTCCGCCGCTGCCACCGAGGGAGGGAGCCGCTGATGCATCCCCTGCAAGACTACGTCGCTAAGCAACTCGCCGATAAGCTGAAGAGCAAGAAGGTTGTCGTCTGGTACGACACGCGCCGTGAGTTCGCGCCCTTCATTGAGGAAGTGCGCGGTGCCGTCAAGACATCGAGCAGCGCTGTCTCTGTGACAGTTGATGGTATCGCCACGCAGCTCGTGGAGTACGACGGTTCGATGTTCGAGCTGCGCGCTATCATCGAGCCCTTCGTGAGCGGCGACGCTCCGGATCACGTGATGATCTACATCCCCGGATACGAGCGCGACCGCCACGGTTCTGTATTGATGGAAATCGAAAAGGCCGGCGACTGTTTCGAATGGTCGCTGAAGCGCCTCGCGCGCAATGTCCTCCGCCAGCGCTACACCGACGGCGTCATTGACGAGATGCTCGCTCCCGAGAAAGTTACCTACGAGGACCTCGCTCGCGCGTCATCGGACAATTCCTCTACCGAGCCGCCGTCGATCCTCAAATCGATTTTCCATGACGCTTACGGGAACGACGGGCTCCTTGCGGCGTGGCTCGTGAGCGACGGACGCGATGAGGAGATCGAGTCGAAAGAAGCAACGCGCGAGCTGACGAAGCTGATACGGTCGCGTCTTGGGCTCGATCTTCCCGAAGACGCCAGCCTTCCTAAACTGCGAGCTATCACGATTCGCTATGTGCTTGCGGGTGAATTCCTGAGCGACCTGATTGGTGACCCGCCCGCAAGCCTCGACGGCCTTCCTATTCCTAAGACAAAGGACGAGGTAAGCGCGGTCCGAGACCTTGCGATGCGGCTCCGCACGAACTTCGCCGAGCTGTACCCGGCGATTGCAGATCGTGTGGAGAATGAACTGGGCCTGCGTAACGCCAATATTCCTGCCCACGCTCTTGGGTCAATCGACACCTTTCGCTTCGAAGAGAAGACACTACTCGCCCACTGTGGCGAGCTCATCGCGACGATGAAGTTCAACGATGCTCTCCGGCTCGTGAGTGAGCGTGAGCACTGCTTCTGGCTTGACCGGGATGTCGGACGGAAGGCCCAGTGGGAAGCGTGCCGCCGCATGGCGGAATTGGGAAGCGTATCGATGTCTGTCCGTGCGGCTGTGAATAAAGCTACAGGCGACCCAAGCGCCTGGGTCAACGCGTACACTGCGCGTGACGGCTGGTACCGTTTGGACCAAGCACAACGGCGTATGGAGGCATGGATCGCAAACCTCGACGATGAGCCGGAAGAGCGACCGCTTGGCGTCGTTCGGCGCGCTTACGAGGATACCTGCCACGCTATGGCCGATGGATTTACGAAGGGGTTAATGAGTTCAAACTGGACGCTGTCGGACTCCCTGCAACAAACGCACATCTACGGCGACGTCGTTGCCAAGCGACCGAGGCCAGTCGCGTATTTTCTCGTCGATGCCATGCGCTTTGAGATGGGCGTGGAGCTGTCGGACCGGTTGCCGAAGACTGCAGAAGTTGGAGTTCGCCACGCCGTCGCCGCGCTACCGAGCATCACGCCCATCGGCATGGCGGCGCTTCAGCCAGGGGCGTCATCGAGCTTCAATGTCGTTGAGAAAGGCGGCAAGCTCGGTGGGCGCGTTGATGATGCATTCCTTTCTGACCTTGTGTCTCGTAAGAAGTTTGCGGCAGCACGCGTGCCAAAACTGGTCGATGTTGCGCTCGACGAGCTGCTCAGTCTTCAGCGATCGAAGCTCGCCAAGAAGATCGCGGGCGCACAGGTCATCGTCGTGCGATCGCAGGAGATTGACCACGCGGGAGAGACCGGCTTTACGTTCCAGGCTCGTCAGGTAATGGACACGGTCATCGACAATATAGCGCGCGCAATTCGCAAGCTGGCTGCTGCTGGTGTCGAGTACTCGGTCGTGTCCGCGGACCACGGCCACCTCTTTTTTGCTTTGGACCGAGATGAGTCGATGAGGATTGACCCGCCGGGTGGCGACACGGTCGAACTGCATCGTCGCTGTTGGATTGGTCGGGGCGGCGCGACGCCGGCGGGATGCGTTCGGGTCGCAGCGACTGGGCTGGGTTATCAGTCCGATCTCAATTTCGTATTCCCTATTGGCGCCGGAGTGTTTAGGGCGGGCGGTGATTTGGCGTTTCACCACGGTGGACCATCGCTTCAAGAACTTATCATTCCGGTACTTACCGTGCGGCTGGCGTCTGCTGAACCTAAGCGTTCGACCTTGGGGCCGATAGCGGTGTCCGGGCTTCCAGACGCGATAACCAATCGAATATTCAGTGTTCATGTGCAAGGTGATCTGCTAAGCGGAGAACAACTGGTTCGTCCGCTGCTCATGTCTTCAGGGAAGCAGGTCGGTGCTGTCGGGATGGCTATCGACGCTGAGTTCGACCGCGCGACAGGTTGCGTCAAGCTTCAACCCGGAAAACCAATCACCGTCGCATTTCTCCTGAGCGATGAAAGCGTGGCATCCTTGCGCGTCGTTGTGCAGGACCCGACCACGGACGCAGATCTTTACCGGGCGCCGAACGACATACCAGTTCGACTTGGAGTATAAGCATGAGCAACGGAGCAGTTCCTACACGCGATGCGCTCGACGATAAAGTGAACCGGCTCTTCGCCGGCAAGGTCGTCCGCAAGGATCTCGTGCGCAAGGTCAAGGTCGGCGCTAACGTTCCGGTCTTTGTTCTAGAGTTCCTGCTCGGAAAATACTGCGCATCGTCCGACGAAGTTACAATTCAATGGGCTTGCAAGTCGTCAACGATACGCTGGCGAACAACTATATCCGACCTGACGAGTCGCTAAGAGCGCAGAGCAACGTCAAGGAGAACGGCAGGTATACGTTCATCGATAAAGTTAAGGTGCGGCTCGTCGACTCGGACTACTGGGGCGAGGCCGTGAACTTCGGAAATAAATTCCTGCACGTGCCGACGCAGTACGTGCGCGACTATGAACGCCTGCTCATGGGAGGTGTATGGGCACAGCTCGACATGCGCTTCGAGTACGACGAGGAGACGAAGGGCAAGTACCCTTTTTGGATCGACAAGCTCACGCCTATCCAGATCGCCACCTTCGATCTTGACGAGTACCGGCGCATTCGATCTGAGTTTACGATCGATGAGCGGATCGATCTTATGGTGCGCAGTATGGGTTACGTGCCGGGAGAGATGTCGCGCCGACTAAAGCTCCTGTTCCTCGTACGCCTTATCCCGCTGGCCGAGCGAAACTATAACCTCGTCGAGCTCGGGCCGCGTGGCACCGGCAAGAGCTATGTGATCCAGGAAATCTCGCCGTACGCGGCATTGCTCACCGGCGGAACAACGGTTGCCAACTTATTCGGACACATGTCGGGCCGGCAAAAGGGGATGGTGCAAATCTGGGATGTCGTCGGGTTCGACGAGGTCGCCGACCTCCAAAAGATGCCGAAGGAAGTCATCACCACGATGAAGACTTACTGTGAGTCGGGTACGTTCCAGCGGGGGCATGAGGCCGTTACGGGTGATGCCAGCATCGCAATGTTTGGCAATACAAACCAGCCAATCGATGTGATGGTTCAGACCGGCAATCTCTTCGAACCCATGCCTGACGTTATTCGTGACGACATGGCTTTCATCGACCGTCTGCACTTCTACGTTCCAGGCTGGGAGATCCCGAAGATGCGGAACGATCTGTTCACCGAGCATTATGGTTTTGTTGTCGACTACCTCGCCGAGGCTCTTCGCGATATGCGGAAACACAACTTTACGGAGGTGATCGATAGACACTTCTCGTTGGGCGCGCACCTGAATGCACGCGATAGGAAGGCTGTCCGAAAAACCGTCTCGGGCCTGATGAAAATCCTCTACCCGTACGCAGAAGTGAGCCAGGACGAGCTCGCGGAGATCCTCGAAGTTGCTTTGGAAGGACGACGGCGGGTTAAAGAGCAGCTCAAGAAAATGGGCTCGTTCGAATACTACCACACGTCGTTCAGCTATACGCTGCAGGACAGCGGCGAGGAGAAGTTCGTCGGTGTTCCAGAGCAGGGAGGCCGCGACCTCATCTCGGCTGACCCACTTCCTCCCGGCACCGTCTATACCGCTGGTGTTACGTCGGATGGCACCGTCGGTCTATACCGGATCGAGGTTTCGGTCGCGAGCGGGACGGGCAAGCTGAAAATGGCAGGTGGCCTCGCGGGCGCTATGAAGGAATCTGTCCAGCGCGCGTTTAGCTACGTGCAGGCAAAGAAATCAGATCTCGGCGTCGCGCGAGACCTCGACACGTCCGACTTACACGTCGAAGTAATCGATCTCCCGGCCAACCGTGTCGAAGCAGAAGTAGGCGTTGCCTTTTTCGTCGCCTGTTACTCCGCGATGCGCAAGGCGCCAGTGAACGCCGCGCTCCTCGTGCTCGGCGACATGAGCGTTCAGGGCAACATCAAGCCGCTGCGCTCTCTCACCGAATCGCTTCAGGTTGCCAAGGACAATGGCGCCAAGCGTGCCCTCATCCCAATCGAGAATAAGCGAAGCTTTCTCGAAGTCCCGGGCGATGTGGTCGAACATGTCGATCCAATCTTCTACGGCGACCCGAAAACCGCCGCGATGAAAGTGCTGGGTTTGAACTGAAGAGTTGCAATTCCTAATGAATAACGTCGTTATCAGTCGCAGCGCCCGGTTCAAGCAGGGACTGGTGTCAGGCTTCATTTTATTGAATTTAATATACGTGGGAAAATCTCGATGGTCTTCACGAGAACTCGGCCGTTAGGCCCTCCAGCGTCAATAGCACTATGCAGTAGTCTGTGATCAGATGTCGCCGGCCTAACTCACAAACTTTTCAATCGCTGTGGCCATCGCTTCGGGGCACTTCGAACACAGGAAATCGGGCCAGCCATTCGTATTGACTTATTTGGAAACCTGTCGCGGCAGACGATCCTCGACTCTGTTCTGATCGGGGCGAAGTTAGCCGAATGATAAATCCGAGAGCGCCAATTTGATTCGCAGGTAGCGGTTCGTACAGCTGGCCAATCCCGACGACGCAAACCCTCGGAAGCAACTATCGTATTCGCATCACCCGTACCACAAACAACTCCATCACCGCTGACAGCAACGGCAATTTCACGATTCGATAAAAAGAGTGCAGTCATGACGCGCGTTCTGTAGGCTCTTGACGTGAATGAGCAACCGGTCGCCGGTTCGACTCCGGCGGGTGGCGCCAAAATCTTATAACAGCACACGCGAAGCGTTGAGTTGTCATCAACTGCGCTAATTTATCGATGATGAAAACTGACCGAAGGTATTTGAAATTCGGAAACGAAGAAGAGATCGGAAAAACCATGTCTCCCGCAAAGACGCAAAGACGCGAAGGTGACGGGGCGAGGCCTGTCATCCCGAGCGAATGCGAGGGATCTAAGAAAGATTTCTCCCTTCGGTCGAAATGACACCGAGTGTCACTTTGCGTCTTAGCGCCTTGGCGGGATAAATTTTCCTGGAGCCGTTCTGTTCAACTAGATCGCGATGCGCAAGGCCATGCGCCGAGTCATAGCGCACCACCGGCAGCCACCTCCCTTTGCGGAAAGTCCATTTGCCGCTCTTCCTCCCGATCTACCAAAGTACTGGGAGGGTCCGCTTGGGTCGACGCTAGTGTCTTGAAACTTCGACAGTGATCGGCCGCTTTAATCGGAGAAAATCGACAGTGACCCGGGATGCTATCATTCTGAGCCAACTCGCCAGGCTACAGCCCCAGTCGCCCTTAAACTGTCGGAGCTTCCGAAAATCATTTTTACAGAGGCCAAGAAAAAAATCCTGATGGAGGTCTTCTATAAGATCGCCCTGAGGCAAGGCGTGATTGAGCGTGAGGGTACTTCTGATCGTCGAATACGCGAGCCTTGAATACTCCAAGACAAGCGCATCCCATACGGCTTTATCGCCTTTCAGACAACCCGCGATAAGAGTTTTTCCTGCTCGATCAGTTGACCCCTCGCTGTCTTTGCCCAACGGAGATAGCCGGTTGGCCAACGACTGTCAATTACGCCGAATATGACCGCGGTAAAACAAGCTGACGAACGTAACCGTGTCGCTCTCTTCGTCCACAGCAAATTCAATAAGAAAGGGATCAGATCGAATAAAGTAGGTGGGTAGATTCGGGTCGTAATAGGTTGGGAAGCGCTCAGGCAGGAAAGGATTTGTGACGATCCGCGCTAGCGTTCGATCAAGCAGGTCGCGGTCGACTGTTGACGCAATTTTTTCCAACTCGGCGACACGGCGAAGAAAAGCAGGGGTGAATTTGGGATCAGCCACGTGGGCGCTTAAATAGGCCTTTGCTGCGGGCCAGGGCCGCCAATTTTTTTACAGTGGGAACTCCCTTTACTTTTATCGTTTGACCGGCGCGAACTTCTTCGTGCGCAGCCCTGATGTAACTCAACGACTGAGGATCTTGCCACAAACGAGCCAACTCGGTTAGCAGTTGTAGTCTCTCAAAATCGATAACTGCGGCGGTCGGCTTGCCTCGGTGAGTGATGATGACTCGTTCTCCGCCCTTGACTTCCGTGAGGAGTTTCAAGAGTCGTTGCCGGGCCTCAGTAGCCGTGAGAAAAATATCCATATGTACGTTCAATTTACAGTAACGTGACTACATCGTCAAATTAGACTAAAGCGAAGCCGCGTGATTTCGACATCTCTTATTTCGTGGGCCCTGAACGTTTTACGAATCCCTGTCTGGCCATATGCGGAACGTCTGCCGACTGTGAATCTGGTAAGAGCGGAAATCCCTTACGTCCAAGGGGAGTCGGGTCAGGCATTCGTATTGACTTATTTGGAAACCTGTCGCGGCAACCGATCCTCGACCCTGTTCTTAGAGGGACGTAGTTAGCCGAGTGATAAATCCGAGAGCGCCAATTGGATTTGCAGGTAGCAGTTCGTACAGATGGCCACGCCCGACGACGCAAACACTCGGAAGCGACTATCGTATTCGCATCACCCGTACCACAAACAACTCCATCACCGATGACAGCAGCGGCAATTTCACGATTCGATGAAGCGGAAAGGTATGTGGCAACCGCAGGTTATCGCCCAAAGCAATTTACGTTACCATTAAACAAGGCCGAACCCCGGCGCCGGCCAAAGTCACGCTAACATTTCGTTGAAAATAAGCCGCCGCGCGAGCTGGTAGGATCACGCCAAGAAATCGCTTGCGACACAGGCACCGTCGCTTTTAGGGGCTTGACTGTTGGGCTGAATTTCGGCGATGATAGGGTGAATTAAATGTTCGAGCGCCGGTCGCGGATGAGCGGAGCCGATTAAACTTTGCGGCGAGATGGTCGATTCGACACGCAGGATCATTGTGCGGAAAAACAAGCAATCAAGAAACGGCAAACCGGCGGGAGAAAAATCTTTTCAACGCTCCTCCAACGGCAACGGGCAAACGGCGGGGAGATCCACGGATACGGGTAAGCCGACGCTCTCCCGTGTCAACTTGGCGCCGGCAAGCTCCCACCGAGAGCATGAAAGTTCCGCGGCTCTGAGCGAACGAAAGCGGCTTTATTTGCGTGTCGGCGATGAAGTCAATCACCTGCGTTACGACGAATGGGGCATCGGCGTCGTCATGGAAGTGATGACCTCATCGGTGCCCGGCGGCACCTGTCTGGCGCGGATTCGTTTTCAGGACGGCCAACTGCGCTGCTTTAACAACGATCTCGACAATGAATCCTGCTGTTATTACTTCGGCGTGCGCCGCTATTGGAATCCTTCCCACGGCGTCAATGCGATTCGCTCCAAATTTTTCCTAAGAGGATAACTCGATGCTTAAACGGACGACGTTCCACGCAGGTGCGATGGCCCTCGCGCTCTTTCTAACCGGACTCTCTCCTTCCTTCCTGCGAGCCGAAGACGCGCTTGAAACGGCAGGGATCGCCACCGGTGTGACCGCAGGAAACATGTGGTTCATACCGGCTAAAGCGGTGTCGGTTTCAATCGGCGCTCTGACTGGAGCACTATCGTTTCTGCTGACTGGAAACGCGGACCTCACCAGGCAAATCTGGGAGGACACGACCCAGGGTCCTTACTTGATCACGCCCGAGGTCGCCAAGCGAGCCGTCGGTGAAAGACCCGAGCTGCTGGAAAAAAAATAAGCGGCATGAGCCCCGCCGAATTCGCTGGGGCCCATGCCGCCGTGATCAATTCGCCTCGCCCTAGAGCTACGCCAGGTTTTTCTTAAAGAAATTGACCGTCCGCGCCCAGGCGTCTTTCGCCGCATCCGGATGATAGCGATCCGCGTTCGTGTTGTTGTTGAACGCGTGCTTTGCGCCGGGATAGACTTTGCAGTCGAAGCTCTTGCCGGCCTTGGACAACGCGGCCTTCAGCGGTTCGACGCCTGGCATAATGTTGGGATCGTCCTCACCGTAGTTGCCCATCACCGGACAAGGAATGTTGGCGACGGAATCGAGCGGATCGGGGTTGCGGCCATAGTAAACGACCGCCGCATTGAGGTCCTTGCACTTGGTGGCGAAATTCAGGGACTGGCCGCCGCCCCAGCAATAGCCCACAACGCCGACTTTCCCGTTGACGTAATTCTGCTTTTTCATGTAGCTGAGCGCCGCGCTCAAATCCTCCGCGACCATCGCGCCGGTGACCTTCTTGATCGCCTCGGTAGCCGCGTCGCTGCCGTTGTACTGATCGCTCCCGCCGATGCGTCCCATGCAGTCCACTGCGATCGCCGCAAAGCCGTCTTTGGCAAATCGGCGGGCGACATCTTTGATGTGGCCGACGAGCCCCCGGTTCTCGTGAATGACAATCACGGTACCCAGATTCCTGCCATCCTTGGGCCGGGAAACATAGGCGCTCACGGTTCCCGCGGTGCCGGGAAATTGCACCATTTCCGAAGCCAGACTCGAGTCACTGGGATCCACAATATGGTCTATGGTCTGAGCCATCTGCAAATACCTCCTTCGAAATGTTTTATTGCTGCCCGCCTCACTCTATAGCGAAAAACAGTTTTCAAAGCTAGAGGCAAATTAACTCAGGCTAAACACCTCAGAGCAGCCATAAACCCGGATTCCGCCGTTGCAGTGACAATATCTACTGAGCGAGGTGTGAGACTGGAGTGGCGAAGGCACTGAGCACCGAAGTATCAAAGTCGTTTTTCGGGCTTGGCAATCTGTTGTCCGCGGGTCACGGATACCACTCAGGGCACCGCTGACCTCAACTCGCTTAGAGGCAGAGCTCCCTTGCCTTCGCTACGGAAGGCTCGCACCTCGCTCCGTGCCTTAACTTTCAAACGCAGAATCCGGGATAAATAACAAACGGCGGGCTTGGCCCCCCGTTTGTTATGGTCAGCTTTCAGAAATCAAGCGATTCGCTCTGGGCGGGAATCAGATTCACGAAGCCGAGGCGGAACTTGATGCGGTTGAAGAAGACTTTTCGCCGCCGCTCTTGGCGCTCTCTATCTTGGACTCTGTCTTGGACTCTGTTTTCGATTCCGTCTTGGACTCTGACGAGGACTTCGAGCCGTTCTCGCCTTTGACAGCGCCGCCGTCTTTGCCCTTGCGGGCGTAATCGGTGATGTACCACCCGGTGCCTTTGAGTTGGAAAGATGTGTTGGAAATGAGCTTCTTGACCTTACCTTTGCAGGACGGGCATTTTCCCAATGATTTGTCCGTGATTCTCTGAGTGATCTCAAAGATACCGCACTTTTGGCATTTGTATTCGTAAATTGGCATGCGTATTCCTCGGCTTAGTGTTTAAGAAAACAAGATTAATCACTCCAGGGTGAGTTGTCAATTGACCCCTTCGCTCTGCGGGAGAGTTACCTATTAACCCTGAGCGCCTAGCCTGGATTTCCACGGAAGGGAATTCCCCTAAGGATTTGCGGCATCGAGCGGCAAATCGGAGTGGCACGTCAGG